>Ga0115851_102049_pt1 | contig 10704 bp, 10 predicted proteins | sample InSIn2gowninarea_FD_83865 | JGI IMG/M metagenome (GOLD analysis project Ga0115851, IMG submission 83865)
CAATCATAAACAAAGGAAAAAAAACCAATCAAAGCAAGAGATATATCTACTATAAGCAAATGGAATCGAAATCATTTACACATATAATCATCATACATAAAGACAAGAATATGGAAAAATGTGTAAACAACTTTATTAAGTAGAAGGAAGAGTTACAACCAAAAAAGTTTGATCCCATGTCGCTCATCCAACTTGAGTTCCATCCTTCATCACACCAAAATCACAACACTCTAGCAGCATAAAAATACTTTCTTATGATCTCAAACCTAAAACCAATAGTATCTCCTTACAATTCTTCAAATTCCAGCCCTTGATCACTATGATAAGTGCTCAATTTATAGGGAAATGGAGGTGGTTTTGTCATAAATTGGGCATTGAATGGATTTCCAACTTTGGAGTTAGTTTCCATGGAGGAAGGGATGAGAGGATAGGAGGTTATTTGATTCATTCCCTATCCAATTTTGAGCTCATAAAAGAGGATAAGAGGTGGGAATATTCTAGAATGATTTAGAATGAAAGAATATTCCTAGAACCCTATGAATATTTCACTCAATCTCACCCAGCGTAGGTTAAAGTGGGCCAAGGTGCTCTACAGAGCAGGATTAAATGGGCCTAAGTGCTTTGCAGCATAGTTACCCCTGACCAAGGCTGTGTTGGTCCCTGAAGGAGTCATTTTAGGATGTCTTCAAGCCAGGAAACTCTCAAGAATGATGGCATTCAATGTGATGACTTTTCTAGGGCATGTAGCAACCGAATTAGGGTTGGATGGGCCATAAAAGTATTGATCTAAATGATGGGAGTGATGCGCCCAAATATACCTGTAATAGTTGACCCCTAAAGCATGAAGTCAAAAATGATAATGTCAAGTGATATGCTTTATGATGTGATGAGGAGGTTTTGAAGCGGATGGTGACCTGCATCAATTACAATACATAATATCATGATATTTTGGATTTTTCATGAATTGCTGAGGGAAGGCATACCCATGCTCAGCATATAAACTTTAATTACATGTACATTGATAGTCATCCACAGATATAGACCCATGATGGGATGACCATTAGTGTAAAGCCATCGTACAAATGATTTAGTACTCTCCTGAAATCGCAGCCTGGATGGATGAAACTAGATCTGGGGTATTCTATCCCATTCAATCTTTCACTCATGTATGAGTCTAACCATGTGAATATGTGATTTGAAGTGGAACATGGGAAGACATTGTTTGATTACCAGCCAATGGTGTAAGTCATTAAGAGACATGAGAGAGATCACCGATAATGATAATGATTCTCAAGGTACTGTAGTACATTCTGCATGTGGTGAATGAATGTTTTGATGTTGAACACCATACAAAGTCTTTCAGTCAAACGCCAGTGATGTCAACCTATCACTAGAAGCGTGAAACTTTTTATTGATGTATGTAAGCTCTAAGGTACTGAAAGGGTGCTTCTAAGTCAACTTCTTGGATACTGTGCTAATGTCGTCAAGAAGCGACTCGTTGTAGGAGGGCCTTGATGTATCCCACATCAACGACATGAAACGAGCGTAATGATTTTGGAGACACAAGGTTTAGGAATGACGGTCATGAAAATGAAGGTTTATGAGCATTGCAAAGGATGAATTTTACTAAGTGACTTCTCTTGAACATATCAGCGACACTGAATGAATTGGCACCATTGACCCAAAACCAAAGTAATGGATGATGTGATAGACCATATGTATGATAACCATCAAGAAGATAACCCAACCCAAATAGTTTGAATGAATTGGCAGCATTGACCCAAAACAAAAGTGATGGATGGTGTGATAGACCATAGGTATGATAACCATCAAGTAGATAATCCAACCCAACTAGTCATAGTGATGAAATGAAAGTGTTATGTTCAAGAGTGACCTACTACCATAAAGTGGTTTACCCCTTTTTCAATTTTCCCCTATCATTGCTAACCAATACCTCTTTATTTTTTATCAAGCTTGAGGAGGATAACATATGCTTGTTTTATAATTCCACCCTTCTGGTGAATCCATCACTATGTGATGTTTTAACGAGTCTAGTGAAGGTGAAACTCGGTCTTGTCATGATGGATAAGTTTGTCACGATTTGATGTTTCAATGAGTTTAATGACAATGATAACTCAGTCATTTTCATGTTTAGAGAGTTTTAAAAGGGACGAAAAGAAAACTCCACAAGTTATTTTTCGTAGATTTGTCTCTCAAGTCTGAAAAAGCGTAAAATAATATGAGAGAGAACTTATTGACCATGTTCTATCAATGTATTCCTTTTTCATAAATAATCTATCTTAGTCTAGAAAAGGGTTAAACTTATACTGAGTATATGTCATTTCCAATCTGTTAACGAGCTGAAAAGCACAAGTGCTCGACAATATTTTCATATTTTGAGAGTTTGAAAAGAGCTTAAAGAGGACTCCACCTAGACAAACGAGTGGTGTCTAGGATATCAATTGGTTCTGGTGATGTTGGAACTTCTCAAAACGTGTTGATTTATGTGAAGAGGCTAGCTAATGAGACCACTCATTGCAACTATTCATCAAAAAGGGTAAAACAACCAAGTGAAAGTGTATGATCAGCCAAGCAAATAGTGACGATGGAAGGAGAAAAGCCAAGGCTCATCTGACATAAGAGGCTGATAGAATGGCAATCATGAGGGTTAAAATGGAGATGAGTTCATTTTTACACAAGCTTGAACCATAGGGAACTATGCTTGGATTCAGTTTCATGTTTACACAAGCTTGAAACGAAAACCTATGCTTGGATTCAGTTTCATTTTTACACAAGCTTGAAACGAAAAGCTATGCTTGGGATTGTTTTACGTGCCCCCAGCATGATGACTCGATTCTAGATGCATGCCCGCCAAACTTCATTACATTCAGCTAAGTAGACTACTCATGTCTATTAGGTGGATGGAATGAAGGTTCATTTACAAGATCAAGTGAAAAACTCGACTGGGCTTTTAGAAAATCTAACCAAAGACTCAAATTGGAAGTTTGCTCCAGTGGACCTTGTTTCATTTTTAATGATCTTGACACAAGACATGAAATTCTGCCCAGATTACTTGTTTCATTTCTTAATGAGCATGACACAAGACAAGGAACTATGCTCTGGTTCCTTGTTTCATTTCTAAACGATATTGACACAAGACAAGGAACTATGCTCGAATTCCTTGTTTCATTTTTTAACAAGCTTGACACAAGACAAGGAACTATGCTCATATACCTGTTTCATTTGTTAATGAGGTTGAAATAGTAAAAGAACTAACCTCAGATTCCTTGTTTCATTTTTTAACGAGGTTGACACAAGACAAGGAACTATTCTCATACCCTTTGTTTCCTTTTTTAACGAGGTTGACACAAGACAAAGAACTATCATTATATTCCTTGTTTCATTTTTTTAACGAGCTTGACACAAGACAAGGAACTATGCTCATACCCTCTTGTTTCATTTTTTAACAAGGTTGAAACAAGACCAGGAGCTATCCTCATATTCTTGTGTTCACGACCCATAAGAGGTCATGGCTTCTAAGAGGTTCTCATCAGATGGGATAACAGTGCTCTGGAAGGGATCATTAGAGAGATCTGGTTCTAATGCCCCCAGTACATAATGTACAACATCACAGAATTATTATCCATTGATGTAGGCACGGAATGGGTTGCCATATAATTGACCCATGGAAGGGAAGATACCTTTGGGACAAAAGTACCATTTAGGGAAGATGGTTGACTGGAAACCATATTTGGACTAGGAAATGAAAGATGGTCAACGGTGACAATTCTTCCTTCATGCAGGAAACACATCACTCAAAAGAGTGTTGAAACAATAGCTCCCATGTCATAAACATAGTCGCGTCCAAGAAGTAAATTTTAATATAAAGGGCCTGGGACTACCATCACATTAAGATTAACAATTTTTCCTCCCAAAGTAATAGGAAATTGAGGAAGGATCCCTAATGGTTGACTGGTTCCTTTGTTAAAAGCCAACATATTCTAGGTAACAGGTACAAGTGGCAGCAAACCAAGCGCTTACTAAGCAGTAAAGGAAAGGATACTCATCGATGCACATTCATCTATAATAGTGCCAGGTACAATCATATTACAAACTTGTACTATGATCTAGAAAGGAACATAAGATGGAAGACAACATCTTGCCAGTTGATTCCAATCAAAGTGACTAGACTACTTGGAGAGGGTACTGTAAGAATAGGAGAATTACCCACTTGAGTTACGAGAATAGGAGAATTTTCCTCCTATCTTGATGGAATAGGATGGTTGCCTACAAGCTCATTGGAATCTAAAGAAATGAAAAGAACCTGAGTGGTACCATATTCACTCTCTACAGGAAAGGTACGATTATCTGAAGGTGAAATCGGGTCAAATTTTTCCTTGACCTGTGATTGGTCGGGCATATACTCATGGGACACATTTAGAGAGAGTGGATTTGATCGATGGTTGATTTGGGTCAGTCACTTCATCAACTAGTGAAGGATTAAGGGAGAGTCTCCTGTAACTAGATGGAAGTCACTGTGGAGAAGTGGGACAATTATCCAACACTTTTTTGGCTTCATCCAGATAGGGAAAGAGGTGAATGGGGTGATTCCCATCACATAACCTACATGGAAACTTAACATTACCCTCATTTACATGAAATTTAATACCACTAGTTGATGGTGTGTCACCAGCATGATCTTTATAAGTTGATGACATAGGATGATGTGAACGAGAAGACCATTCTTCTAATATTTGAGGAATACCATAACAATTTCGAAGAAGATGGTCTCCGTACAAATTTTGCAAGGATATTGAAGTTTGCAAGGCTTATCAGATGGTTTCTCATCAGAAGTTGCATTCAAAGAAATGGTTGCTTGGTTGCCCCCCTACTGAATTTGCTTCTTCTTCTTCTTCTTCCCTTTCTTCATTTTCTTAGCCACCTGGTTACTAGTACCAATACTTTCACTAGGCAAAGAGGAAGAAGGGGAGGAAGAAACAACCAAGGAAGAAGGCAAATGGTCAACTTTAGGATCAACTGGAGGTTGATTTTGTCTAGTTGGAGGAGTACTCGTTTGCGGAGAAATCACAAGATTTTGAACCAAGGAGGTTGAAAACAACAATACTGACAAGCCAATGGTAAATCCTGGAAGAGAAAAGGGCACACCTAATGCAATTTCCCTAGCTATTCCTATCAAGCATTCAAAAAATACAATATGAAAAATGAATTTTTTTCTTTTTAGTCCCTTTAGTGTTTAGATGAACAAAAAGGAACTATATGCACAAACAATCAATCAATACTTTTCACAAGAAACAAAGATTTTATGATAATTTCTTTTTCAAAGAAGTGAAGACTTTACGACACTTCCTTTTTAGAAAATACTAATCGATATAAACTAACTTTGACAATGAATTGATATTGATAGAGAAAACTCTTAAGAAACACTAAATAATCAAGGTCAAAGTAGGGCTAGGAGAAGAGATACAAGTTGATTTCAGAACCATAGAAAAATTGATCTTTAAACAAACAAATTCAGAAGAAAAATTAGAAAAATCCAAGCCAGAGATGGGTTTTTAAGATTAAGGAGGATCAACGCAGGTTCAATGGGAGTAACTATGTTGTAGAGCACTGTCTCTAAGCCAAGGGTTCTCTATAGAGAACTGCCTTTTGACCAAGCCTACGCTGGTGCTAGAGAGGCCAATTAAAAGACATCTAACCTCAATTGTCTGACCAAAAACACTTGAAAAAGACTCAAATAAGATCAATGAAAGAAAGTAAAGTCTACTACGGTGTACTATGATGAGGATAAAATCCCCGGAACAATGTTCGATCCCCAGTGGAGTCACCAATTTTTTATGTGGAATTTTGCATCTATGGATAAACACAACTTCCCTAAGTGGGTAGCTACACTTAGAACAACAGAATTAAAGAGTTTAACCTTTTCCTAAAGAAGATAAATAAGACAAGGGACCTACTTGTTATCCTTCACTTCCCTTTGTCTCATTTGAATAGCTCCTGTCACTTCTTCTCGAACTGAATCCACTTGATCAGTACTTGCTATTAGCATAGTTCTAGGCTAAGTCATGAGTAGGTTTTGAAATTTTTATTTTTAGGGTTAATTTTGTAAATTTAAAAAAAAAATAAAACACTACCATAATTTCTGGTAGTGCTCGATTTTCTCATTCAGACAGTCTCCCCCGTTTTTCGAACAGTCTTTCCATGAACCATTCGAGTAGATCCTCATGAACCATTCGAGTAGAGATCCCTTCACTCTTTTTGAATTTAAGTATTAGGGGTTTACGCAGTGCATTATATTAGATATCATTTTTTGGGATTCAACTGCGTTAAGTAAGTCATTAATGTATGACCATTTCCATGAGAGGTAGTCGTAACTGACTAATTTCTCATGATTTTTGAATTGCTCACTTAGCACTCATTGCATCGGGTGATGCTCACAGGGGTGAAGAAGTGGGATTGAAACTAGTGAAATGAATCACATAGCGTCAATCGTCACTTCCGGGGCTCGCACCTGGTAACCAGGACTTCCCGGGAGGTCACCCATCCCAGATCTCCTCTGGCTCAAGCGCACTTAACTGTGGAGTTTTCCCCACAATCAAGCCCACCCGGTAACCAGGACTTTCCATTATTGTTTTATTTCCTATTTTCTTTAAAAAAATTCCGATGCTACCGGAATTTCCAGTAGCATTTCTCGTTTTTAAGAATAAAGCAAAAAATGCAACCATTTTCAATTGTCCACTTGTCATAACAACAAAATATCTAATCCAAATCATGAGATTTTGTGATTGGATAGGTCACAAACTCCAAGTCAAGTCAAGTGGTAGTCATTAATCATTTTGGTTGATCATGTTTGCTAGGTGTTAGCACAGCCATAGCCAACTGTTTTCTACCCCACCCATCTTAAATAACTCGTGTTTCCCAAACTCTTAAGTTTGTTTGCAGCGTCAGTCTCAGCTAGTTGTTTAAATTCTGATAGCTATTCTTTCCATTCCATGTAATGCGCTACTGAAAGTTCTGGCCAGTCCGAATTAATGCAGGAAAATTGCCAGATTTGCAAAAATTATCATACAACCACCTGTAGCAGATTAGCTGGATTGTCCAAAGCAACTCGACTTCATCATGAAGTTGTTGAAGGTTGTATTTAATGAATCCATATGGTCATTCAATAGTAAAGACCATAAAGAGGAAAATCAACAGCAAAAGGCATACCCAGTCAGTTTTTCCAGCAGAAAACTGTCATTTTTCCTATTGTTCTCATCTAAACCTATACTTTCTATTGCAATTCGATGGGAGATGATATTAGTGTCTAAAAGACACTCATGTAACAAGAATATAGTGGAAACAACAATTTAGGAGAGTTGGAGTTGGTGCCTCTCTCCCTATATATTCCTTTTGTAAATATCATTTCAGGGTTGGATATTGGTTCACATGAAGACTTAGCTTAACAAAATAGCTTTTTATACACTTCATGCTAGAGGATTTTGTGATTCAAGTCATATTTAATGGGTGGTTTGTCTATCTCATGTTTTCAACTTTCTAAATTATAAATTTTGCAGTAGCTAGTATAGTATGAGTGAGAATCATTAAGAGGATCTAATGATGATTTATCTACTATCCGGTTTTCTGTGAATTATAATATGTGTTCAAGTAGAACTTGTTAGCGAAGGTTTCACAAAGGATTTGTGAGATACTTTATACTTGTTTTTACTTCCTAATTTTTTATTTCCTTATCAAGCCTGTTTTAATATTTTAAATGGTAAATTATAGCAGTTGGTATAGTATGAGTGAGAATCATTTAGAGGATCTAATGATGACTTATCTACTATCCAGTGTGCTGTAAATCATAATATCAGTTAAAGTAGAAATTTTTAGTGAAGGTTTTGCAAAGGATTTGTGAAATACTTTATACTTTTTCCTACTTTCTATCTGTTATTATCCTTATTAAAAAATAGAGTTTGCTATAAGGCTTTATGTAGTTGAGGTGACTGTCTTTAGATACTCAATTTTCTTAGGATACGTATTATAGAGTTTGCTCCCATATACTACTCACTTAACCATACAATTTATGCTTGCCACAGCTTTCCAAATGCACAAAAGTTAAAGAGGAACACAATCATTTCAAAACTCCTTCAGAAGCCATCCCACCACCCAAAAAACCCTTGTAAATTTTGAAATGAAATCATGATGTGTAAGGCATACTCCTTTTGCAGTCTAGGAGTAACTCCTTGCATTAACATCTTTGGCGCCTTTGTCGGGGAGGTGAATTGAAGTTTATCCCTGGGTAAATGACAAAGTTATAAGTCTGGTTCTTAGGTGTACAGTTCTAGCTATCTTTTTAGACTGCTTTACACATGGCGACTCCATTATAGAAGTTCTAGCTCCAAGTAAGGCTAGAACCAGGGAAAAACCACATTCTCCTTTGAAAAGCCAAGTCCCTGATCCTGAGAAGCTAATAAAGGAAAAGAGTAAATGAAAGCTTGTTTCTTATGCTTCTATTTTTTCAAAAGCTATTCCTGAAAAAGTACAACAAATTCTGTCTCCTGATTTTACAAAAATTTCTTTACCTCTCTCATTTTCCAGTCAACAAACAACCTCTACATTGAGCGTTGGTGCTTCTTCATCTACTTTTCAAAATCTTCAAATTGTTATTCCACAAATCTTAGTAACCCCAATTTTTATTCCACAAATCCTAGTAACTCCAACCATGGCAGGTCCTAATCCACCCCCTAACTGCATGGATGCAATTGTTGCTGCTAGGTATGCTCCTTTAGTTTTACCTTAGCCTATGAATGCATTACCTACAGGAGATTATCTCAAGTATATGCCTAAATTTAATGGTGAAGGGGAGGTAAAAACTGAAGAACATCTTGCTGATTTTTATGCTTATGTTGATAATCTGAACATTGAGCATGAAGATGTTTGGATGAGAGTTTTTTTTCAGATTCTTGAGGGTGATGTAAGGAAATGGTTTTGATCTTTGACAGCTAGTAGCATCACTAGAATTGAAGTCCTATATGATACATTTTTAAGAAAATGGGGTGACAAGAAAGATTTTTTGTGTTATATTAGAGAATTTGGTGCAATCAAAAGAAATGAAGGGGAATCGATTTCTCATTTTTCTAAAAGACTCAATAAAATGTATAGCAAGATACCTACTGAAATTAAGCCTACTGAGGCCTATACTAAAATCACTTATGTAGACTGGGCTGGAGATCTGGATCAGAGAAGATATAAAAGTGGGTATGTGTTTAACCTATTTGGAGGTGCAGTCAGTTGGATGAGTAAGAAACAATATGTAGTGGCACTATCAACAATAGAGGCAGAATACATGGCAGCCATTCATGCAAGCAAGGAAGCAGTTTGGTTGCAGAGATTGTGTTCAAGTATCGGGTTAGTACAAGGAGCTATAAGGATAGACTGTGATAGCTAAAGTGAAATTTTCTTGGCAAAGAACCTTGCATATCATTTAAAGACAAAGCACATTGATGTTTAGTATCACTTTGTGAGGGATATGATAGAAGACAAAAAGGTGTTGCTGGTAAAGGTGGACACTTTGAAGAATACTGCAAATGCATTGGCAAAATCTGTGAGCTCTAAGAAGTTCTTTTGGTGTAGAGAAATAATGGGCATTGCAGGCCTAGATAAATGACTAAGTTCTCTTGTGGCCCCCTGTGGAAAGAAAACAATAAGTGGGAGAATGTTGGGTTGTGTTATATTCTTTCCATGACTAGCCCACATAGTTAACTAGGGGGTTAGAGGGGGGGCGAAGCCTCCCCTTCGTTGTGCCGATTGTGTAGTGAGGGGCTCATAGGGGGTTTGAGGGGTGCAGGCAACGACCCAGAAAATTTTGGTTTTGGAACCTATTTTAGGTTGGGCAGACTCACCTATGGTTTTGTGCATGATTTTCACACATGTTTTTAGACGCGATGGTTTTCGGTCCATGGTTTTCGATGCGATGGTTTTCAGTCCATGGTATTGGATGCTTCAACATGTATAAATATGTAATTTTTTATTTTTTATTTTATTTTTTCTAGTTAAGACTAACCTAAGTACCCATGGGGGATTTGAATCAGTGACCTATCGCAAGGAGTGCCTTAATAGCGCACCCATTCATCGTCAATCCAAAGCCCCATGGGCATGTATAAATGTGTATCATAACATTGAAAGGAATATAATGAAAAATCAAGCTGGTAATCCCAGGTTTGGGATCCAGGGGAAAATCTCTGTGTATATGTGTTTTATGTGTTATGCTCTCGCATTGTTTATTTTATGTGTTTTAGAATATGTATGCAAGTAATTTTTTTCGAGGTTAAAACCTACATACATTGAGTGTTGGTGCTTCTTCATCTACTTTTGAAAATACTCAAATTTTTATTCCACAAATCCCAGTAACTCCAACCATGGTAGGTCCTAATCCACCCCCTAACCGCATGGATGCAATTGTTGCTGCTAAGTATGCTTCTTTAGTTTTACCTCAGCCTATGAACATGTTAGCTCTGCTACATATTTTGACATTTTGAGGTTCAAGTACAAGCTTGGCCGCATTGTTCATGCTCAAAAGAGAACTCACACCAGTCATCTTCCTCCTTCTCCTTCACTGGGTTTACTCTTTCATAACCCTGCGTTTCTCTCAGTACAAGCCAAATTTTGGCAAACCATTATTTAGTAAAGTTAATTGGGTCCGTT
>Ga0115851_102050_pt1 | contig 10691 bp, 7 predicted proteins | sample InSIn2gowninarea_FD_83865 | JGI IMG/M metagenome (GOLD analysis project Ga0115851, IMG submission 83865)
GTGTGGAGGCCTCAATCTACAGCTTAGTGCACAGACCATCTGCAGCTTAGTGTGCAAACAACCTACAGCTATGTGCACAGGTGAAGAAATTTTTTTTGTACCAAAATATCTATTATAAGCAAGAATTCTTGTGGACGTCGTCTAATTGGGATGAACCACAGTAAAATTTGTGTCTTCATGTGTTGATTTTCTTTTTATCTTCACTTTATTTCAGTGCTATGAAGTTTATGGGTGTTTATGATATATTTAAGTAATGAATGTAATTCTATGTAGTAATATATAAGTGAGAAGTAGTTCATGAATGCAAAATAGTTTACAAGTGTTAAAGCATAGGGAAATGCCACATTACCACATTGCAGTATCCCTCAAGGTTGTAGAAACCTGGTACCGCAAACTCCCATAGTCACTTCGGGTGAGACTGCGACTTTCTTGCAGGTCGTTGCTGTTGAGCATTGGAAAAGGTATGTATTTACCATTTATTTCTTTATATTTTCCTTTGAATCATAACTTCTTTACATTCTAAGATGGTAATATGTTAAAGAATTATGATAGCATTAAGGAGATTTGTGATTTATTCAAAATGACTAATTATTGTCTTTGTCTATACAGAAAGTGAAGAAAATGGAAAATCACTATTCAGGAGGAAAAGACAAAGCAGAAGCAACTGTTTTCCCTTTGACAGGAAGCTGTATCCAGATGAGGAGATCAAGATTAGAGCACATGATCTAGGAAAAGGAAGAGGAAACACAACATCAATGCAAGAAGACAAAATGATAACTAGAGATCAAAGATATAGCGAAACCCTTAGGATCCTTTGATCCTGAGGGATCGCTGCTTTAAGGCTTATCCATATTCTTGATACTTCTGCCTGGCTATTATAAAAAGGGACAACACTGGTAGCCCAGGGGGCGAATACGTTTGTCAATTTGTAGAACTTATTGTTGTAATCTTAACTTTGATCATCGACTCTCTTTGAAGATCGATAGCTGTAACTCTGCCATTTATGATTAATATATAAATTAGTTGCTATTCCATTATCTTATTCTGGAGTAAATGCAGCAGTGCTTCCCTAGTGGCTAAGGGCCCGACCCTAGTGGATCCACTTGCTTATTGTATCACTATTTTACGATCACGGTCGTGTGTGGTTTGATTTCCTTTGCATTTCTTTAACTTGCTTTATTCAGTAATCTTTTTGATCTGGATTTAAACAGGAACGCAATAAAACACAGAGATAACCATAAACATAGATATGCAGCGGAAATAATGCTTTACTTCATTAATGTAGAATACAGAAATATGCTTACAAACAGTAATGGAAATAACCCAGCTAGGGTGATGGTAGCTTATCTCTGAGAAGAGATGTGGTGGCTACATGCCTCTGAACTGGAAAGGCTACATTGTGGCGGACAATCTGTCCTTTTACAAAATTCGACTTGTTACTTATAGTATTTTTCCAGTTACAATACCATGGGTCAATTCCATGGGTGCATGAATACCATGGGTGGATTTTACAATACCACGGGCGGATGCCATTTACAATACCATGGGTAAATTCAATGGGTCGATGAATAATATGGGTGGATGAGTACCATGGGTGGATTTTACAATACCATGGGCGGATGCCATTTACAATACCATGGGTAAATTCCATGGGTCAATGAATAATATGGGTGGATGAATACCATGGGTTGATGCCATTTTCCATTCGGATCATTCCTCCCTCCTTAAGAAGCAATGGTCCCCATTGCGTAAAGTTCCCTCCTGTGAAGCCTTTGTTGAATATGAAGAGCCACTGAAGATAAGGTTTTATGTAGTTAACCCATAACCATGATAAACGAAGATCTGAGGATAGAGATACCCTGTAATGCTTGTGACCAACTGTGATGATGACAGTGTGTAGCCTAGCAAATGGACTTCAATGAAGTGTGGGTTTGTGGATGACCCATAACCATGAAGATCCGAGGATAGAGATACCCTTTAATGCTTGTGACCAACTGTGATATTGACAGTGTGTGGCCGAGCAAATGGACTTCGATGTTTGTGGATGACCCATAACCGTGATCTTTGCTCCTGATGAAGTAGCAGGTGCCTACATAGCCTGGTGTGGGAGGGCACGTCTCCAAATAACCCAAGCCGAATGCTGCTATGCTAAAACTAATGAATGTGAAGCAAGTGCCTACTGAAGTGGGGTGGGAGGGCATGTCTCCAATGGAAACCCACTCCGAATGCTGCTCCAGAATTAAAATGGACATAACTTGGCCAATATAACTCAAAATATTTATTATAACATGTTTTTGGAAGTAGAAGGACCATTTCGCATCTTCCCATGTGATGGAAATCCTTATCTAGGCACTCTGAGATCTCAGATTCGTGCTGCAATAGTTCCACCGTCACAAAAATTCTAATAAAATAGATGATTTTGGTACAAAAAAAATTTCTTCACCTGTGCACATAGCTGTAGGTTGTTTGCACACTAAGCTGCAGATGGTCTGTGCACTAAGCTGTAGATTGAGGCCTCCACACACTCAGCTATGGAGCCTTGCCCCTTTCTCCAAAGTACAGATCACAAAAATACAATGATAAAAATATATCTGGAACTAATTGATTCATGTCTTCCATCTTTATTATTCATCCCTATATATACTATTACGTTAAGGGATTACATTGCTACATTACCATGGACCCCATACCATGGTGTCCAAAATATAAGGGACTATGGTACAAAACCATTCAACTTTTACAATATTATATGCTTTTATAAAAAGGGAGAGGCTTCACCATGAAGCCCCTATACTACGCAGTGTGATTCTTATGCGATCTGTATTGTGCTCCACTGCTCTGCTATGCGATCCACTTTGCACTCCATGAAATCCTTTCTACTGCATGCTCTACCCACAAAATTCGAATTCCTTGCCCAAACTTTTGCCAAGTCAGGCTATTCCCAATAGGCCCCCAACACTCACATGTGAATCATGCCAAGTCACTCAGCTACTTTTCCTCTGATCTTTTCTGCAATGCTATTGTATGTCTTATTGAATTGTTGCAGAATCTCTGCGAGTTTATTTTTGTTGTTGCATACTTCTTCTAATAATTCTTCTATGACATGTTTTGTAGCCTTCTTTGTCAATTCTACCTCCCTTTTTCGAAGCTCCTAAAGCTTCTGATCCACTATATTTGATAATTGGAGGGCCTCATCCTACCAATGCTAAGTCCTTTCTATCAAACTTTGCTCCTCCTTCTTCAACTCTTCGATTTTATTTTCTAGCTCCTTTGACTTGTTAATTTTTGCAAGCCTCTATGAGATTTGCAAAGTCTTTGTAACTACCTGACTCTCCTCCAATTGATGTTGCTTTTGCTGCATTTCCTCCTGTAGTTTATGAACACTTGGATCTTCTTGCAGTGAAGTTCAAATTTGCATGCTCTCCTCGAGCAAGTTTCCATAGTCTTCCAATGTTGTGGAGATGCTGGCCATCCAAGTCTTTAACTCAATCTCCCTCCATTGATGCACTTCTAGTGGCATGGCTAGCTGCAACTTTAATTGTAGCTCATTGATATTTACTTCATTTTCAAATTGTACATCCACAATTTTCTTCTTTGATTGCTTGACTACAAGGCCAAGCTTTGTGACATTATCTTTTGTTGATTCCTCCTCGCAGACATCAACGTCTGGAACTTCCCTGCAAGTGGCTTCGACAACCTCTTTCAATTTCTACCCCTGTAGCTCTTCCTGTTCCTTGTCCTTGATGGCTTGGTCGAGCTATTTCTTCAGTGCAGTGCGCTATTATTCTATTTGAATGTTTAAGTGTGAGGTGCACTATTCACACTCCTTGAGATCATTTTTGATACCTTGGTCCAAGTCATGTAGGACTAGAGTGGGCAATGTTTCCATCTTTATATTGGCATGATCCCAACCTTTTTCCTACTGGTTGACTTTGGAAGAGTTGAAATATAGAGATCTAGCAAGTATCTACATTATCCTCATCCCAAATGTTGTTTCTACCAATATTTTTTGATAGATTCCTTGGCCTATTTGTGTTGGTTGTTTGGATGTTTGCGCCAATATTTTCAGCTCGACAATACTCTACGCAACACCTATCAAGATTGTGTTGTACCGATCATCTATCATGCTCGATGTCTCTGCTGTAACTTCTTGAAGTTTCTCCATAATTTCATCTAGGTACCTATCAGTGAGGACCATTGGTAGTGTACCCTCGGGATTATCCGCTATGTGCTTCTTTTTGCTCTTAATGGTAGCTTCCCTTGGATATTTCTTTTCTCCACACTATTTTTGTCTATTTCTACCTTGTTTATCTCCTTAGTCATATCCTCACCTCCTTAAGAGTCCTACTCATTCTATTCTTCGTCATGGTGTTCTTCTTCATGGTGTTCTTCTTCCTCTTTCTTTTCCTCTGATTCCTTCTCCTTGTCTTTTCCACTAGCTTCGCCATGATGTGAAGTGTCCATCTCTTCTTCTTCTGTTGCATTATCTCCTACTTCCTCCAGCAAATTAATCCATTTAGTGGGCCATGTTTGTACTAATTCTACCAGATCATCCTCTCTGACCATATATGGGAATGCATGCCATTTATTCTACATCTCTTTACGCACCTGCATGCACAATCTATGAAAATATGCCTTGAACCTCAACATAGGGTTGTACTATTTGTGAAAACTTGGTTAAAGGCATGGATGCTGGTTTACTAACATGCATAGATCCATTTCATATAATATGAAAAATATTATATTCTCCTGTGCTCATGATGCTTGAGTGGTATGCACAATGAATCATACCTTGTGACATCACATGCATCTGAAGGCACCGAAGGAAACTATGTGTCCTCCATATTTTTCCACACTAATATAACAATCACTACAAGAAAAAAGGACATTGGTGAGGGGCGAAAAATGTCACCATAAGCTCATTAGTGACGGTCAAAAGTGCCTTTGTCACCAAAAATTGAATGCCACCAAAAGTATAGGTGTTGTAGTGGCATTAAAAGTTCTTCACTAATAATGATTTATAATGACAGATAGTGACCGTCACCATTCCATATGAGCAATGGTGACAGACCATAGCCTCCATCACCAAAAACTGAACGTCACCAAAGGTGGTGTCACCAAAAGTATAGGTGTTGTAGTGACATTTAAAGTCCATCACCAATAATGATTTATAATGACAGATAGTGACTGTCACCATTTCATATGAGCAATGGTGATGGACCATAGCCTCCATCACAAAAAACTGAACGTCACCAAAGGTGGCGTCACCAAAAGTATAGGTGTAATGGTGACATTAAAGGTCCATCATGAATATTGATTATAATGACGGATAATGGCCGTCACCATTTCATATGAACAACGATGATTTATTGTGATGGACCTTTCATGGCTGTCACTATTTGTGCATATATATGGTGACGTTCGTTGACCCTCACCAAAAGCCGCATTGCCATAAGTATAGGTGTTGTGGTTACATTCAAGGTTCATCACGAATAATGACTACAATGACAATTATTTATGGTTACATACCTTTGAGGTTTGTCACTATTGATGCATATATATGGTGGTGTTCGTTGACCATCACCATTTTATATTTTGGTGACGGTTGAAAAATGTCACCAAAGCTCATTGGTAATGGTCAAAATCTCATTCCATATGGATCATGTAAGGGCACAATGGAATCGAACCACCAACCTCCTGCTTGTAAAGTAGGTGTTCTTCCATTGAGCTAGCATCCTTTAAAGAATTAGACTTTTAAAATTAGACCTTGAAATTTCATAAATTTAAATTCTACAACTTTCAATAAATTGAAGTCTCAACAATATTTTACTAAACAAGCAAAGCAACATGGAAGCTACAAGTCCCTATCTAATGGTTATGGAAGTTATGAAAAGTGGGTGGAGGGAAAAACAATTATGTATAAGAGAATCAATATGTTCAGTTGAATACTCAATTAGAAGTGAAAGTCTGAAGACATTTATAATCTATAAATGACCTATCACTAGAAAATGCACCAAATATTGCAAAGGAAATGTCATAAGTTGATAAAATTTGGAAGAAGAACATTGATGAAGACAAATGAAATATGTTAGAGCCTGAGTGAAAGAAAAATCTCAATGTTGTTGTTGTTTGGTGTTTAGATATCTGAATGACATCTAAACTTCTATGCAAATGTAACACAGATCTCCGGAAACCATGAACAACATATGATTATTTTTTATATATATATAGATAGATAGATACACAGATATCTCTATATCTATATATATATATATATATATATCCCCTTTACATAAACCAACATGCAATTTGGAATTTCACAAGTCCACACTCAAAACATGACACTAACCAACAAATAAAATAAATTTACTTGGACAGAAAGTAATAGCTTCACCTTCATTCTTGAGCTGCTTCTGTTTATTTGAATTTGACTCATGACATTCTTTATCTGACAAGGAACCAAAATCATCACTAGTATTAAATTCATCCAACACAGACTTTGGATATCCCATTAACATCTGCATTTTTGTTGCCATGCTTAAAAACCATGGAGTTTCATGTTGATAGTAGAATAAGATGTGTATCTGCTGCTCAAGAACACATTCCTTATTAACCATTGTTACCTAACAAAAACCAAAGAGACAACACAATATCAGCGTACACAAAATCCCCTACCGAAGTATAATCATAACTTAGAAAAGAAGTCTAAAAGATGTTCTTAATTAATAAACTTTGTATTTGGAAATATTGTTTCTTTAGATTTGAAAAATACTATGTTGTACAATGCTTCTATCTATTTATCTAGGCAATTATATCATAGCATATGTCACACAGTAGCAATCTACAATACCTAAAGTAGAAAGACAAATTTTCTCAAGAAAATAGATTTAGAAAAGAGATTTGAAAACTATAATTTTGTCATCAAAGCCTTACTTAATTTAACAACAAACTAGTTGGAGTTTAAAAATCAAAATCATTCATAGGAAATGAATAGGACAATGGCCAAAGTCATTATTCATACAAATAAAGCTAGAGTCACTATTTCCATTGTAGATAAATGAAGTTTGGGGAGTGGTCTAACAATTAGAGCTTATTTTTTGGGAATACTCGTCAATACCATCATTTTTTTTCCACGGTCTGTTGTGTCTCTAGATCTAGATCAGGTAGCTTTTCATTCTCAAGTTCTACCTTTCAAGTACTAATTTCTGGCTCACCCTTTAAAACAAAATTCTACCACTCCATTTTTTATTTTTTTTTGTCAAGAGAATTGGCAGGACCTTCCCATCCTCTGTTTTACATAATCAATAACCATCCATCAATGATATAAAGAATAACATATACACAACAAATGCCGAAGATGTTCTTTTTGTATACCTATGTTCTAGGACTCATCTGACCTTACTGGTGCAAAGAGCTCACCCTGAAAAAATAACATCAATGTGGAATTTAGGAAAAAAAAATTAAATCAAGCTCCAAGTAAACCAATCAAAATATGAACATCCTTTTAATCAATAAGATCTCTGACTTAAAATAAAAGTGGCCTAGAATTGAATGTTATATCAACCATGTCAAGTAACTAACATCAGGTGAGAAATAAAATTCATGCATATTGGATTAGTAAATAATTGATCTGGTAAAGCTAAAAAACAAATGACTTAGAACTAAGATATGAGGTTTCCCTTTCAACCCTATCACTAAATAACTCTTCTTTATGCCACTTACCATCAAACGTTTTTTGATACCAGGTTGAAGTGGTATTGTAACATTAACCTATGATAGTCTGTTTCCATGACTACTTCTCAAGATCCACTCCATTACCAACATTTGGGGCTAGATAAGATACATGCAAAAACCATCAACATGAAAATCAAATCTACATCCTTGTAAAAAAATGGGAGGAAAAAAAATATCCACAAATTGAAACATACTGTAGGATACCTCATTCCTACAACATGATTATCTTGTCATGAATAATAAAAAAGTAAATGAGGAGAAATGTAATTTTTTTCCACATTTTGACAATGAAAGCTTTTGCATATTCTATGAACAATTGATGAAAAAAGTCAGCTAAATCTTGTCAGCATCAAGATTATAATAAAACATAAAGGAACTGCTCCACCACATATATAATCCTAAACATAAGTATCTATACATATAAGCATTTATTGAGGACAATGTATTTTGTGAAATATGGAAGTCAAATCTTTGAAATAACACAATTTATGGTACCACTGCCTTATGAAGTCCATTCATTCGAGTGTAAGTCCATTCAAAAATTTATTCAAAGTTCAAAGTTCAAACAATTAACATGTAGCCTAAAAAAGCTCATATTTGAAAAGGAGTTAACCCAAATATGTAGAGTATATATCTCACATTTATATATCCTAATTTCTAGACATTGAAATGACACATTTTAGCATACTATTGTGAATTCAGCCCAAAATGCTAGAAAAAAAATATTGATGGTTATTTTGCTAATATAGAAGTTTTATACATGCATTTATTGAAACAGTTAGCTTGCAATGTCAAACATATCTAAGGATGCATACAATATGTTGCATCTTTAGTGTTGGTGTGTGAACTTGAGACAACGAAGTCCAACATTAACATTTTTCCTACAATATGCACCAACAGAATAGGTGAACAATAGTATTGTAGGTATGTGTTATGAATATATGTATTGCAGACCAATAAGAGTATGGTTGGAACAGTCATGTCCAACCCTTCCAATTTTGCCTATAATTTTCACTGGTCTAATAGGTGAACAATAGAACTATAGGTGTGTATTTTATATCACTTACCTAAATCCAACACCTTCATCATAGAAATTTCAAAGAATATGTCCAGAACTGGTAGCTAATTTGCAAAATGAAAGAGTTCGCTTGATTGTTTATGAGAAGACTAGATTCTTACATTGTTCAATGTAAATTCATGACACTTTTCCAAGCTTAGATGGGAAAAAAAGGAATCAAGCTAGAAGGTTATTTAAAGAATCCTTACTTAGGTAGGGTAAAATGTTAGCCCTTTTTTGTCAAAAAGCATAAATGTAAAAACTTTAAGAAATTCAGTGAAGAGACTGTAGAAATGTTCTTATCAAACCACTAACATAAACAAAGCTAAGAAATATTGCTTTGTAGAAGAGATTTTCATGGTCAAATTAAGAAGAAAGTGACCTTTTAGCATAGTTAATGCACTAGTGCTCATGTCGTAGTGTCCTAGGGCATGCTAGGGGACTATAGGGAGTGCTCATGTACATCTAGAGAAGAGGTGGGGAGACATCAAGCTGTAGTCAGGAGGACTACAAGTGATGAGGGGCAGATACTTGAGGTACCCAACCTCTTGGATTATACCTTGCTATGGGACCCCCAAAGAGAGAGTAGCAGGATTGACAGATGTGCGTAGAGATGAATGTTGATGAAGTAGCAGAGATTGCTACAATGCAGGAGTCCTCAGGTAGTACGAGGCTAGCAGGCTGCAATAGTGCGAGACCTAGTTGCGGTCACAAAGGAGCCCTAACTGCAGTAAAAGGAATCCCTAACCACAGTCAAAAGGAGGCGTAGCCATAATGAGAGAGAGGCCTAAGACGTAGTCTAGAGAGAGGCCTAAGATGCAGTCAAGAGAGGCATAAAGACATAGTCAAGATAGGACAGATACGCAGCAAAAGGAAGGCTCTTATCCACAGCAGAGGAGGCCTTAATCTGTAGCAAGAGGGAGACCCTTATCAACCATCAAGAAGAAGCATGTAGCCGTAGTCAAGGAAGGTCTAAAGTGGCACTCAGAGAGGCCCTAGACGTAGTCAAACGGAGGCCCTAGCCACTGCAAGAAGGATCCATAAGACAACAAGAAATAAGCCCTAGAAGCAACGTGGAAATATTATGTTTTGCTATAGGTACAATGTGTGAAAGAGAAGTTGTTTGAGTGTTGTTCTTGGGTGCTCTTGTAGGGAGAAGGGTCGATATTTGAAGTTTAAGATCACAGCAAGAAGAGGCATTCAATCTGGGTTAAATAGGGTTGTTCTGTATCTATTCCAGGAAGACTGAAGGGTTTAAAAGAGGTTGAGTATCTTGCTCGAAGCTTCAACTAAAGGATGAAACTCAACTAAAGGGTGACTTATCTTAATAAAGTTCATGATGGCCTTTTAAAATCATATACTTATGATCGAACCCAACTCTTATTATTGGGACTTATCCTAGTGTCCTAATAGGTGGGATATAGAGGAAAAATATGATCTCCCTTTCTCCATTGCATTCCTCCCATCTTAAAAATCAAAAGGGGACATAATGAATTTCATATACACATACTTAATAGATATATATTCCAAATATCTTGCCATCTACTAGTTGCACCTACTTGAGCTAGGCTCAAGCAATTAGTCAATCCAGAGCATGCATATCCCTACTTATTCTCCACACGACTCTGGGTGGATCTCTCTATAGTGCCACTAAAAGGGTTTGGGTATGGTAATGGCTATTAGCTAGTTTTTTGAACCTTTGTATTTACATCTATTTTCACCTGGCCTTACCCTACTCTCATCTCTATGTATTCTAAAATTAAACCAACTACAAAATCAGAAACTTTGTTCTTGTATGGTATCTCAAAATACTTTTCAAACATAAAATTACAACATACTGTCACAAGGAGACTAATCATGGCTTAACAAATCAAACTTGACAACTTACATTAACAATTTC
>Ga0115851_102052_pt1 | contig 10689 bp, 9 predicted proteins | sample InSIn2gowninarea_FD_83865 | JGI IMG/M metagenome (GOLD analysis project Ga0115851, IMG submission 83865)
CACGAACGCTTAACCCTAAACACTAGACCCTAAACCCAAAATCCTAGATCTTAAACCCTAAACCCTAAGCATTTAATAACAATTTTTAAAATGTTATAAAATACTTATAGTTTAGTGTTTATAGTTTAGCGTTTAGGGTTAGGAGTTTATAGTTTAGAGTCTAGGGTTTAGTGTTTATAGCACTTCAATAAAAGTTTTTATTAAGCACTTAAATAAAAGTTACAAAACGTTTTTAAAATTGTTATTAAATGCTTAGGGTTTAGGGTTTAAGATCTAGGATTTTGGGTTTAGGGTCTAGTGTTTAGGGTTAAGCGTTCGTGGGCTAGGATTTAGGGATTACAGTTTATGGTTTGTGGTTTATAACACTTTATAAAATTCTTAGGGTTTAAGTTTTAAGATTTTCGGTTTAGGGTTTAGTGTTTAAAGTTTAGGGTTCATGGTTTTGGGTTGATAACACCTTAGTAATTGTTTTAATAAACACTTAAATAAAAGTTACAAAACAATTTTTAAAATGTTATAAAATGCTTAGGGTTGAGTTCTTAGGATTTGGGGTTTAGGCTTTAGGCTTTAGGCTTTAGGGTTTAGGATGTAGGGATGAACCACCCCACCTTAAGGGGCTATCTGCTGATACATATTACACATAATGAATACATCTCATCGAGCCTCACGGAGTTATGAAGAAAAATAAATAAAAGGAAAAAGGTTTATGAAGGGTGGAAAAACAAAGGTCGGGGTATCTCATGTACCACAATTTTCTCGCTCCTACACTCACATACCCAAGTGGTCTTCCCTTATTATAGATACTCATAAAATTCTTAGGGTTTATGGTCTATGGATTAGGGTTTGGGGTTTAGGGTTTATGATTCTTAGGGAAGAGGGTGAGGGGGAGAGATAGAGAGGAAAAGAGGAGGCAAAGAGTGAGAGAGACAGAGAGAGAGGGACAGATAGAGAGGGAGAGGGAGATAGAGAAAGTGAGGGAGGGAGAGAGAGATAGAGAGAGATAGAGAGAGGGATAGAGAGAGAGGGGGAGAGAGATAGTGAGGGAGGGACAGAGGGATGGATAGGGGGAGTGAGAGATAGAGAGAGAGAGGAAAGGAGGAGGGAGGGAGAGATAGAGGAAGGAAGGGAGAGGAGGGAGGGAGAGAGGAGGAGGGTGAGAGGGAGGGACAGGGAGAGAGAGAGGGAGGCAGAGAAAGAAATGGAGGGAGGGAGAGAGGGAGTGATAGAGGTGAGCTAAAAATAAACTGAAATTAACAACACAAAATGAACAACAAAAAAATTAACTAAACCCCACCCAAAACTGGGTATGCAAACACTATGCTGGTTGGTAGCTAAATCGATGGAAAACACACTAAAATGGTAAAGAGATCTAATTATCAATGTGACTGGGATCAAATAACACTAGGCTACTAGAAAGTGGTGCAACAACAACAAAAAAATAGAGAGGATGATCATTGCAAAAAGATAGGGAGATGGGTGAAAAAACTAGGGTAACCGATGAGACCCTAAGACCAATGACCAAATAAGCTTTAATATGAAACTATGGATGGTAATAACCTATCTTTATAGATCTAAAACAAAAGGGTACACATCTGGAAAATATGACTGAAAGTGTTGCAAAAACACAGACTACTCACTTTAAGCTAAACTCCTCCTGTAAATGTGGAAGTGTACTAGAAGCCCTAGTGGGCTAAGTTCCACTTCGACGAGTAAATAAGAATAGATCAATGCATAAGAGGGATGAGACTGAGGTCAAACAATCCATTAGACAACTCTTGGAAAAACCAGGAAATAGATCTGATAAAAACATGGAAACCCTAAAATCGCAGCTACTGACCTGCTTTTAGCTGGGATCACACTTTTTGGGTTGAAAGGTTCCCTCTTGACTCTAGATCATACTTTTTGGGATGGAAAATGTGATTTACGCTCCTTTATTCTTGGTCGCCAAATCTTAGAAAAAGTTGTCGTATCTATCGCGACTGGCTCCGGTGACCTACGAAAAAGACCAGAAAACTTGTAGAAGTCAAAAATTTAATAGATCTAGGGTTAAAAAGCTAGACACCAACATTAAGAGGCTGAAAAAAGGAGAAACCCTAAGCTGAAAATTAAAGGTTATCTAGGTTTCTGGATTTGAAGTATAAAACCAGTGGAGTCGGTAATTTTGTTGTAGTGTTTTCTTCTCAAAGATGTACGGAAAGAACCCACTTAAGACTCTAGATGAAAAATAGTCTCAACAATATAAATGGCTACTAAACATTGTAGATCTACAGCGGCTAATAGAAACAAAATGTGCCAAACTCCTGATCTATGCCACAATCATAGTTAAAGAACAGAAAGAAAGAGTAATAACACCAATCATCCAATGTAAACCAAATATACAAAGAATAGATTTTATTATAACAACCGTGAAGGGAACAAATAAATGTTACGAGTCTCCCTATATGGGATGGTATCTTGGTTATCCTCAAACGTCTTCAACTTTTCATAGAGTCTCTCTCCTCTATAATGTGTAAACCTAGCAAACGAAATGTTTGAGCTCAATGGGAACTCAAATGGAAGAAAAATGATGGTGGACAATGAAAATATTCAGAGCTAGAATAGTAAGTGCAACAATGAAAATGATAAAAAGTGAATAATGAATGGAAAACCTTTCTATTTTTAGCAAAATATTGAGTTATCCTCAAATAATGAACAATAATAAAATAATATTAACCTCATTCTTGGAATAACAACTTGGACTATTTTATTATATTTGGTTAGGAGGGAAAGGTACTTAAACTTTTATTTAGACATAATAGATAATTAAATGATTTATTTATCATCAAAGAAATTGGTTAAGGAATAATAAACAAATAATGGCTTATTTAATTATTCCTAAGGGATTTAGTAAAATTTGACAAGGAATAATAATTAATTAGTGATTAACTAATTATTCCTAGAGAAAAAGAAGATAATTAATAATTTATCTATCGATTTTTTATAACTGGGTCAAATATGACAATGAATACTAATTGAACAATGGTTTAATTAATTATTCCTACAAGAAGATTAAATAAATAGTGATTTATTTAATTATTCTTCATGGGTTTAATTATAGATTACTTAACAAAGGTGGTTTATTAAGTAATTTCTCACAGTGAAAGAAATTTTACTATGGTAAAATTGGCTTTACATGGTGTACTTTAATCCATCTAGTAAAGTAGGCTCGATGATCAATTTTCTAGTGATAACACACTAAACTAGTGAAGGTCGTTGTAATAAAACCTTTGACTCCAATATGTAAATCAACATGCACTTTTAGCTCCCATTTATCCTTGATCCATGCTTCCATATCTCGTTTCACTAGCCAAGTACCAATAAATTTGCATATTAAAGCGCGACCTTGCATGAATTCTAAGTGCTCTAATATTTTATTTGAATTGACCTCAGATTTAGGGTTTTTGAATGAATTTCAGAACACAAATTCTTGATTTGTTGCTCTTTCATGTAGCACTCAAAATTGGGGCATATTTTCGACCTCCTTGCGATGAATTTCCATGCGGGGAATGAATGATGAGGTGTTGTTTCCACCACCTTCTTCCTAGACTTAACATCTCCTCAGACTACATTGTGGTAAGAGGACAGCCACATCATCTACATTGGCCGAGGAGACCATAAGTTGATGAGAAATAATCTAAAAATGAAGTCCTAGTGAAATATTAGAGTCGATTATGGAGAATATGCAAAGGTTCCACGATTGTAATGCATGTAAACCCTAAAACTAGCTTATCAAAGTTACTATTTCGTGAAAACATATTAGAGTCAGTTATTGAAAATATGAAAAGGTTTCATGGTAGTAATGCATGTAAACCTTAAACCTATCTCATCAAAGTTACTACTTCACGAAAACTCGAGCGTATTATTCTTGACAAGTATTAATTGATTTGACTAATTAATTTATTTCTCTACTAGGGCTTCAGATTTGTTTTTTGATTGAAGAAGCCCCTTAGGGCTAGGGTTTTAGAGCCTATGGGTCGTCCTACTTCCTGGGGATTATTAAAACCTTTTTTATTAGTGCTTATGACTATATTCTTTGGCTTGGGGGTATTGGTGAGGGGGAATTCCCTCTAGAGGTAGCCATGTTAATGGAACCCTCTAAAAAAACCATGATATGCTCATAATGAATGGGTTGTATGATATCCTCATCATGGGAGAAGATAAGTATGGATTCCAATAGTGGCTTCCAGACATTCATCTACATGCATATACGAGCATAGGAAATTCACCTCTTGTGTTTGTTTATTTCTATGGATTTTACATAGTTTCCAATGGTATTTCCAATGCCGACCAAGATACCTTCTTTCCAATATTTAATTGATATAGCATACAATATTATCCATATAGGAGAAGCTGAAATCTTTTCTTTATCTCAGTTGAAATAAGGCATTGAGAGACAAGCACTTTTAAGAAAATAAGGGCAATTCTCAAATACCCTTGAACTATCCTCTAAATTAATGAAGATATTCATAATAAAAACTTTGGCTCCAATTTTCAAATGAATATGCACTTTTGGCTTCCATTTAGCCTTCATCCATGTTATGAGATGTTGTTTTGGTGGCTAAGAACCAATAAATTTTCATATTAAAGTGTGGTTTTGCATGGATTATATGTGCTCCAGAATTTTATCTTACATGAACTAGTATCTCGGGATTTGAAGGACTTTTGGAACATAGTGTCTTGATCTATTATTCTACGATTGAGTGCCCAAGATTGTGGCACATTTTCGACCTCCTTGTGATGAATTTCTCGGTGGGGGGATTGATGAGGTTCTAGTGCTCCCACCTTCTTCCTAGAATTAACATCTCTAGATAATACACTCTGGCATCTCTAGAGACTACATTGTGGTAGGAGGGTGCCACACCCCCTTCCCCAAATGAGGTGGCCACAGGTTGGTCAAAATCAAGCTAAAAATGAAGTCGTGGAAAAATATTGGCGTTGGATGTGGAAAATATGCAAATGTTTCACAGTTGTAAGACATGTAAACCCTAATCCTAGCTCATCAACATTAGTCTTAACTCCTATGAGTTGGTTTTATTAATTAATTAATCCCCCATTCTTTTCTTTTTTTTTTCTTCTCTTTTTAATATTATAAGTAATCACCCTTCTTTTCTTTTCTTTTTATATATAACAAAAAAATTATTGAAATAAAAATATTAGTCTTAACTCTTATGAGTTGATTTGATTAATTAATTAATTAATCCCCTTCTTTTCTTTTTATACATAACAAAAAAAGCTATTGAAATAAAAAATATACAATAATCTAATTCTATATACAAGAACTATTTAAACAAATTAAAAAGAATTTGAAATATAAAAGGAAAGAAAAACCTAATTTTAACATTATTAGATATATAAAAACATTATAACATTATTTAATACATTTTATACAGCATTATAATTATTTAAATAAAAAATATACCCTAATTCTATATACCAGAAATATTTAAATAGTTTAAAAGAAATTATAAATCTACAAAAAAAAATGGCATTACTATAAATTAAAAAATAAAAAACCTAAAGCTACATATGATAAAAATTATATAAAATAAAAAATGGCAAGTAAACAAGTGGCCTTCATGTTGGTTAGGGGTAGCATGAGGCTCACACTTGCACGTATGTTCAATGAGAAGGTCGTTTGTCCATCTGAGCGAGTTCTCACTACCCTCGGTGCTTGGGGTCTTCCTTGTCCACCTCTAATGTTGGAGTCTTAATACACCCTGCATCCAGTCCCCAAGTTTGATCAATGAAAGAATGAGGTAATTAGTTTTCTTGAGGGGAAGAATGAATTGGGGGCAATTAGAAGGAATAGGTACCCTTCACTGGTAGTTGGATGCTTCTGAGCAAAGCAATTGAAGGATGATTTCACATTTTGATATGTAGATGAATTGAAAGTGGAGTTGAAGGTGATCATTGTTTTATTTTTCAACCTTTTACAGAGATTTTTCAGTACCTATAGGGTGATTTTCTAGTGCCCTTAGGAAATATATTCTATACACACCCGTGTTCAATTGAAAATTTGGGAGATAGTTAGGCTTTGGGATGATACTAAGAGTAATTTGTAGAAATTGTTCCCAAAACTTTTCAATTTTTTTTGAAGCACTGGTAATATGTTTACACAACTTCAAAATTTCCATCCTAAAATCCTCATAAACTTACTTAAAATTCACAATAAAATCCTCATAAATTTACTTACAATTCACAATAAAAACGGTAGAAAGTAGGTTCCAACAATTTTATTATTTATTTAAATTCATGTATAATGTTGGAGTTCTTTCCATGTCTTTCCCAATTTCTGGATAGATGAGCAATGTTCAATTTTGTGGAGCTCCACTTTATTTGAAACTTCCCTGGTAAGTATGACCTTGTTCCAGAGAAGTTAAGAAATCTTCTATCTAGCTACATTTAAGAAAATAAATACATTTAAGAAAAGAAACAAAAAAAATTGTGCCTTCCAAAAAAAATTAATGGTCTTACACTACCTTGTATTAAAAAATTATAAATCTTTTTAAAAAATTGTAAGTGTTTCTAAAATTAGTGCAAAGTCCAATGCTTATACAACTTGAAGTGCCATAAAACTATATGTGTTGAATTATTTATGTTTAAATTAAATATTTTATATGAGAATATTTTTCTTGGTTCATTTATTTATATTTAAATTAAATATTTTATCCCAAAATAAATTTTTTACTCTATATAATTTATGTCAGTGATTTTTTCTATAAAAACACCATTTAGCCTCACAAGAAAGAATAGTTTTTTCCATTCTTCTGAGTTTCCATAGTTATATTATTTCAAAATAATGAGATGAGGGGATTACAACTAACCATAGGTGTTTATTTCCTTATGAAAAGTAAATATATAGGAAGAAGGCCGGAGTTTCTACGTGGTAGAGACAACTTCATGATTCTAGATAAAAGGTTTTGATAATTTCAGGCTGGTTGAAGGTTGTAGTCTTTTCAGCTTCATCTTCAAAACTAAAGTCAATGTTTTATATGGAGTAATAATTTAGAAAAGTCAAAATGATATGATTTATTACTATTTATTATATTAATAGCGTGTGTATTTTAGAATAGGGTTTATTCAATTTCAAAAATCTACCAAATGGGGATTTTGTTTTGCAATAAGGAGATTGTAATAGATGATAAAAAAAACAGTGACACAAGCTGATCTTATGTTGTTGGCTACGGGTGAAAAAAAACTGAAGAGACTACTTCCAACTCTTTTTTTTATCAACTGAAAAGACTGGAGACGCTCTTGAGAAATCAACGGTACTTTCATCTATACAGGTAATTTGTTTACTACATCTCTAGAATCTTTACTTAAATTTTTCCTGTTTATTGTCATTGTTATTTCGAGTGCTTCAATTGAGCGATGACGGTCTGACCCTAACGCCGAAGTCACTTTTCTACCCAGAATAAACAAGGGGCTAATCCATCCACCCATTCATCACATGGCAATTTTTGGTTATCCAGAATGTTTATCAAATCTGCATTCCGCTGAGATACGTACGTTATGACTCGCTCGCCTATTTTAAACATAAGGAAATGGAGGCTGATATCGACCACCACTCCAATTTGGGTTCTGTGAAAATTTTCACCGTGCTGTGTTTGGGTAATAGTCACGAACTTAATCCTCTTCTTGTGCGTTTCAGTAATGCGTTATCGTCGCCAATATCTGCTCGGTATCCATATATGGTTTCAGGTATGAATGTTTCGTATAGGGTTTGTTACGTCATATGCATATTCGTTGCTTGGTTATCGATACGTGCATTATTCAGTATCAACGAGCTATTCACAGGTCAGTTGCTCATTATCAACGTGGTAGTGATACGTAAGTTAGTACCTATCAACGCTGTAGCGATAGGTCATTTATTTGCAAGATATGCTGTTAGATATGTCAAATGTTCCCACGGATACGCGAACTTTACCTGTTAGATATGCCAAATGTTCCCACGGATACGCGAATTTTACCTAACGCGAGCTATTTCCGACAAATATTTCTGGCTATCCGAGCCATCTTTTCCCGATACGCTAGTAATTTCTGGGCAATTTGGGTTAGTTATGCCCGATATGCGAATTATCCGCCTGAAACGCGCCTTATCTATTCCGGATATGTTATCTATCCTTCCTGTGTACGCGTGTTATCTAGCCGGAGATAACCAGAATAATAAATCACGCGTTGCATATAATGGTCATTGTAATTCACGCGAATACTGGGTTGCTCAACGCATAGTCTCTCTTGTTGTAGGTCACTATATAATTGAATTGTTGTAGGATCAGACAGCCTAACCGTTCGGTCACGAAATCGATTCGCCGTTCGGACTTTACAGTGACGATCTTTACCTGCAGTCAGCCCAGATAGGTGCACTCAACAATCGCTGATTTTCTCTCCTTCTCCCAGCGGCCCTGCGCTTGGAACCCTTGCCATCGTCTTGCTTTGAACCCTTGCTTTCGATCGCACAGTCTTATTGCTGTCGATTCTCATTAATAGACTCAGAATATACCGCAAGACCCTCATGAACCCGGCCTGCAAATCCTCCAAACTATTGCTCAACATCGTACCAGAATAAGCATGGTCAAATCTGCTCGGTTTGGACCGCAGACTTATCTCCTGCGTACAATTTCTAGTTTCGAACTTGCTACATATTTGGTGCATGTGTTGGGCGGATTTTTCCTGCTAGTAATGTGAGCCACACTTGTGCATATCTCAGCGTGGCGAATGTAGTTGCGAGCCTGGAGGGACCTTTCCGGCTATCCGCAGGATCAAAGTCATGAAATCAAATGAAAGAAAGGACCCTTCGGGCGCCGACTGACTTCCATTCTTTATAATTACTCTACTCTCCATGGATGCTATCTGCACAATCAAAGTCATGAAATCAAATCATCACACCGTACTCGTCAACAAAAAATTGTCCATGGTTAAATTTACACATACGCTCTTACGCAGTTATCCCTTTTTTACATCTTTACACGTCCTTAGGTTTTCAGTCAAGTACTTCTGCAGCTTCTTGGTCGTTTAAAGGTTTATTTTAAAGAAATAAAGGATCTTTCTCGGGCCGAGTGACTTCTTTATGATTAAAGAATACAGGTAACATTTGTAAAAAAATTGGCACATGTATTTGTGTATAACTATTGAGATTTGCAACGAATTTTTTTTGAGGACTCTGATCTTTTATATCAAAATATTTACAATTTTTGTTCATCAATATAGGTTCCTTTCTATTTTCTCTTACTATGCCATAGATTCAACCTGACCTCCAGGGGTATATGGTCTCGGGTTTAGGACACAATCATTCCAAATTTGGGAACACTTTAGTGATCATGTGACGCCTAGGAATTAGTTCTGCAACATCAAATCCATCCAATATGAAAAAAAAAAAGCTAGTTTTCATAACATTAAAAACAATTCTAATAGTAAGCAAAATAGAGCATAAAATAATTTGAATAAAGTATTACATTGTGTCCATAAATTAAATGCAAAAAGCATAAAAAACACACATAGAATACATATGAAAAGAACATCCATCATGGATTATGAGCGGGTTTTAGTTCCTATGGATAATTAAAAATGTTTGGGGGTCTAGTGGCCCCGTAAACATACATCTCTAGGTGGTCAATATGGCCCTCAATATGATCTATTAACTTATTAGTACATCTTTGGCTCATAATAAGTGAAGGCATCTTGTTGATAATTTCCTATTTATTATGTTTTCTGTTAATCATGAATGTTATCACCTCATTCTATTCATCATGTCTCTATTTCCCTAGCTCCTCCAACAGTGTGGTAACAATCTACAATTGCCTATAAAAAAATTATAAATATGGTGGTGCTTCCACATGGCTAGGTGAGGAAACATGTTCATAAACCAATTCACCCTCACAAATAACCTCAACGCCCCCATCACCTTCAACTTCTCCCACCCACCTGTCATGGTCAACCAAGACTTTCTGAGGTCACCCAACTCACCTGACATGGCCCCTTCGTTTAAGAATTCCCCTATATAATCCATACCACAAAGACCAATTTAATTCAACCACCCAACTATTGTAGCTTGGTAATCGAGTCCCACTTCAAAACTCATCAAGATAAAAATTGTCAAAAATTACAAATTCTTCCACCAATATTACTAAATAAGAAACACCATGATTACAAGATTTCCTCTTGAATAGTGTACCGCAGGAAACCAAGGATAGAGGAAGTGAGCCTAAGACCTCAAACTACCAATCTCAACCCCAAGGCAATCTAGAGATAGAGGAATGCAACAAATACCACTAAAGACGATAGGGACCATGACATATCCTTCAGATCATAAACATGAGGAAACCCAAAAAGAACATATGAGAACCTCATCTGAACTTCCATTTACAAAGGAATTCCTAGGGCCTAGAGGTAGAGCCATTTTTATTACTAGAAAAGGAAGATAATAAAACCATACCATTTTAACTCCTATAGCAAGAAAATTTGGTAGTGCTCTTGTCCTCACCACTTCTCACAATCCAAATGATAGCTTACCACCTTTTGGCTCACCGACGTGCCAAAATGTCTAAGTTAGCAGACCATAGCGACCAAAGCACAAGCCCCTCTAGCTTACATTATCCTTTCACTCTAAAGGAACCACTTGAATGAGTATACATAGGTTGGGGGTCTATT
>Ga0115851_102056_pt1 | contig 10677 bp, 7 predicted proteins | sample InSIn2gowninarea_FD_83865 | JGI IMG/M metagenome (GOLD analysis project Ga0115851, IMG submission 83865)
AAGGTAGTAGCGCAGGGCCTGGAGTAGCAGGGGGCGGAGGCGGCTTGTCGTCTCCAGATGGCAAAGATGTTTTGATGACAAAAGTGAAGGTGGCACCTTTGCCAGGAACACCTCTTGCATACATGTCGCCTCCGTGCAGTTGGGCGAGTTGACGTGATATGACAAGTCCGAGTCCTGTTCCGCCGTGTTGACGAGTACTACTTCCATCGATCTGACTGAAGCGTTTGAACAGATACTGTGCCTCCTTCTCTGTGAAGCCTTGGCCAGTATCCATTATCTCGAATCGAATGTACATTGAATCATCAGTGGGTAGATTCTCTTCATCCTGTGGCACGCTGCAGCGAACAAATACTTCACCAATCTGCGTGAACTTGATTGCATTGCCGATGATATTGAGCAGGATCTGGCGAATGCGGAAACGATCACCCTTGATTTGAGAGGGTACATTAGGTTCGACCAGATAATTGAGCTCGAGTCCTTTGTCAATCGCCATTGCGGAAGTCAGGTCGTTGACTTCTTCGATGAGGGAACGGACATGCATCCAATCCATATTAAGTTGAATCATGCCAGCCTCAGCCTTGGATAGATCCAGAATGTCGTTGATGAGGCCACGCAATCCTTCAGTAGAGGCTCTGATGATGTTGACGTGCTCCATCTGTTCCGAAGTCAAACTGCTATCGATCAAGAAGTTGACCATACCTGTGATACCATTGAGAGGCGTACGAATCTCGTGAGACATGTTGCTCAAGAAACGAGACTTTTCGTCCATGGTCTCCTTCAGGTCACGTTCTAGAGCCTTGTGGTCATTGATGTCGGTGCAAGTACCATACCACGTCTCTTCTTCGTCTTCTTGAAGATCGCGTTCTGCGAGCAGAACCCTAACAAGATGCCACCTGTATTCGCCATCCTTTGAACGCAGCCTGACTTCTGTAGAATAAGAGGGCTTTCCATCGGCATCTCTCGAGACCTTGAGGATACCGGTCGAAGCCAATTGGGAAAGTCTTGCCTGAGGCAGCTGAGTGGTAGGTGACGTGTTAAGGGGACTCGTAGGTGCGCGCTCTGTGTCTGATGAAGCGGACGATTGAGCTGACGATTGAGCAGAAGAAGAGTGGGCTCGCTGTGGCTCAGGCGGTACAGTAGTGGGAACATTGGTGGCATTCACCGAGTCATTTTCAAAAGCCGGTAGCCTGCACTTGACGATGTCATCTGGATGAACGTGCTCCATGAAGCCAATACCCAAAGCCTGAGACTCGTCTTGGCCGGAATAGTTAAGCCACTGCGAATTGCAGAAGGTGATACCCCTCGACTTGTTAACAGTGAAAACTACCTGAGGGCTTGAGTTGGCTAAGGCTCGGTATTTGGCTTCAGAAGCAGCAGTCTCCTGCTGACGTGCGAGGTTCAATTCAGCCACATGTTGCTCGTGGAAGTCCATATTGGTGCCAATCCAGTGAACGATATTTTGCTTCTTGTCCTTCAACGGTGCAGCTCGGACATAGAACCATCGATAATTACCATCGAATCGTTGCAGACGAATCTTTTGTTGCAGCTGTTGACCTGTCCTTAACGAGCGGCTCCAGCTGTCCATGTACTTGCTTCTATCTTCGGCGTGTATTGCTTGCCAAGGTTCTTTTAAGACCTGCCTAGAATCATGCCCACGATACACCAAGAACTTCGAATTGACCCAGGTCAGAGCACCGGAGCCAGGAGCAGCGGTAAAGATTTGTACAGGCAACGAGTCGATGATTGTACGCAACAATCGCTCAGAAGGTGGAGGCATATCCTCAGAAACAGATGCTGTCCTGATATGAGTGGAGAGTCCAGGTGTTCTAGGGCCTGGTGTAGTCGCAGCCGGAAGACCTTGAAAAGACGAGCTGAAATCAGCACCGTAGGAGTGCAGGACAGAATGGCGCTTGTCTCCACCTTCCGCGACGATCGTCGGCGGAGGTGCGTTGCTGCGGAAGCTAGGCTTTCTGGAAACAGAGTTCTCGGCAGTTCGCGGTGGACTCTGCTCACGGCCAACGGATCTAAATGGAGATTTGTCCTCTATTGCCGAACGTGATTGCCTAAGTCGTCGTTCACTTTTCGGTGTCGTCTGCTCCTCGTCGGCTGCGGAGGCCGATAATCTCTTGCTTCTATCCTTCGCAGGTGTGATCAATGAAGTCTGGTTACCAGCGACGCCTGCCGATCGATGCTTCTTGGCGTCGAAGTAGCTGTCGATGATCTCTGACCCGCGAAGGCCAGCTGGAGTGCCAGCCACCGACTTGCTACTGGAATTGAGTCCAAAGGCCGACGGATCCCATCCAGGGGTTCCAACTATGGAACCAGAAGGGCTATGGCGTGATCGACCAGAGTAATCAGAGGGACTGGTCATACTACCTGATATAGAACCTGCCACTTCGTCCAGGTCTGCACGGATGAGATCATCCAGGTTTCCAGGCGCGATGTTCAGAGGTGCAAAGCCGACATTGTGTCCCGAGATAGACTTGCGGTGTCGGATACCCATAGCTTGGTTGTGTGCATTAGTGTATTGATGAGCCATGTAATAAGAAGTCGCAAGGTGCGGCCCAAGGAGTTTAAGCGATTGTACTAGGTTCTGAGGGTATGGCACTGCAGGACTGAGAATCGAAAGAATGGCAATTGGAGCTCTTCGCTCGCCGGATGATACTTGTGACACTGACTGTGCCCGACTGTCCGGGCGAGCTTCTGGATTGGGAGATTGATAGTTGTGCATTATTGGCGATAGGGTTGGATGAATGAGAGGAATGTGCACGACGGTATGAGCACGGTCGACACCAATAGCCTCTACGGGTTCCAGATGTGAATAGTCATGAGTAGTCTCAGTTGGGTTGAAAGAATCTTCGACGCTCTCCTCTGCGATGAAGAAGGGATTGCTCTCTGGGTCAGCTTGCATAGCAGGTGAAGGCGCCGGTGATTGGGCCCAAGGCGAAGGTGGGTATTGCTCGTATTCTTCGAATGTTGAACCACGTCGCTTGTTGTTGTCCATCTGTGAGAAAAGTGTACGGAAATTGCCAAAATGTTGAGGGGCCCTGCTAGTGCTTTGAGGTGGAAACGAAGATGATGGTGGTGGCTGCTGGCCACTCGCTTTTGTCGATCGTTGACCGGAGGAAGTGCTTTCCTCTTGTGAGCTATTCGAAGAACTTTGACTGTCTTGACCGTTGTTCGAATAGTCTCGGGTTAAGGTTATCAGCTTGCCCCTTTCCAACACTCTGTTGATACCGCTTGAATCAATGAGTCCGTCCAGCTCAGACTCCAGGCCTTTGAGGATGGGGTAGACAGCCAATTGAGCGGGCTGACTGTAGCCACCGACACTGCTGAATTCGGGTTCGCTGATGGAGGTACTGCGGTAGTTGTGGTGAGTGCGGTGGTCAAGACCTGGAGATGGCATCGGGGGGTTCGTTAGACTGGGAGCATGGCTGAGAGTACGTGACAGGAGATTTGGCCGCAGCGTAGAACCGGGACGTTGCGGTGTGTCTGCAGAAGTATGTCCAGCGTAAGAGTGGCGAGATTCGAGGTTTGGACGAATGCGATTGAGAGGAGATGGATCTGGAGTAGAACGTGGAGGCAAGGACACAATTGGGGGCGGCGGCGCCTGATTTGAGGCCTGGCTTCCGTTTGAGTCGTCTTCGCGGCCAGCAGCATTGAAAGTAGTCTTCTGACCCCATGGCACATTCTCGATATCATTTGAATCAGCAGGCAGAGCAAGACTCGCACGATCCGCCTTGTAGACATCATTCATTATGTTTGCCACTGTTGACCACCAAGCCTCTAAGCCAGGCTCTGAGTTGAGCTGCAAGACAAGATCATAGACATTTGGGGTAGGGAAGCGAGGGTCCTGATTTGGGCCGAACTCGAAGCCTTGGGGGGCAAAAGCGGCACCAGTAGCAGCAGGAGTGGTTGCGCCAGACATTGGAGCACCGCCGGGAGTGCTGCTATCGCCAGATTGTGCAGCTGAGACGGTTGGCGACAGGGCTGTGAAAGGTTGGTGGAACGAAGACGACCATGTGCGTGGGGTACCAGGGACGTATGGGAAAGGATACGAGGGGGTGCGCAAGGGCATGGCAGCCGGGGTAGCAGCGGCGCTTCCACGGATGGTACGAGAGGATGAAGATGTCGACTCGGTAGATGCAGTCTGAGTCGTAGCCAACGGGCTGCTAAAGGCGGCGGTCAGTGGAGAAACAGTGCCATGTTCCTCCTTGATGGGAGAAGGTCGACGAGGCACTTGGCCAGAAGTGCTGGAACGACTGACAACAGGCGCAAGCGAATCGGGCTGAGGTTGGTACAATTGCTGTTGCTGCTGCTGCTGAGCAGCTAAATTGGCCTTTGCCCGCTGCAAATTAGATGTCATCCTGGCAGTGACAGCAGCACGCAAGCGTGCAATTTCTGCTTCATCAGGACTAACCGAAGGTGCTTTGGTGTCTGGTGATTGAGATGGCTCGTTTATGGTGGGAGCTTTTGAGCTCAGTGGCGGCGAGGGACGCAGTGCCGGGCGCGACTGCACCTTGGCGGCGGCAGTGACAGGAGCGGCATTGGCGTCGACGGTGTTTGCAGGCGTCGCACTCGGAGTGGCGTCATCGTCGTCGTCGGCATCATCGTTGTACGGCGGCGGCGGCATATTCGAACGCATAGCGGTGCCGGAGGGTGTTGTAGGCAGGCCAGTCATCCCCCTTGGGGCTCGTGGTCTTGTTCAGCAAAGCAGCGCGCAGATGGGTCCGTCGGCAAAGGACGCATCAGCAACTTCGCCAGGAACGACAACAGGAGAGACAGGTGGAGGCCGAGGACGGAGGACGGAGATGGAAAATGAGACGGCTCGACGTGGGCTCGTCGTCGTCGAGAGCGTGGGATTTGCGAGTGGATCGAGAGATGCGACTCTAGGCCCTCGTTCTCTCGTTCGTGCTATGAGACCTTCGACCAAGGCGTGTGGCAGCCGCAGACGCTTGAAACGCCAGCCCTCAAGTGCCTGCTTGGCTCTCGTCATCGGTCCAAACTCAAACTCGATTTTGCGTCCCAAAAGTGCGCCTTGTCGACCCAAGATACAGTCAAACTACCAAATTCGATTCAACAACAAAAAGACTGCATCGCCAGCTACAGGACATCTTTCTGACATCTTTCTGCGCTGTGCTTGTTTGATGCGCTGCAATATCTCTATCTTTACTGACCAGCTTTTGTGGTTCGGCATAAACTCTCCGTCTGGCTGGAGCACTCGGCTTGTCCATGTTCTGCACGCAACGTTTGTGCATTTATTATTCACACTCTCGAACCACCGCTCTCCCAATCACTGCCTCACAATTTCCTATCATCTTCGTACTTTTGATTTGTCGTGCTCTGATTATTCTCCATCTCTCGACTCATTATTCTGTTTCCACGCCTGTTCTCATCGTCTCAGCTGAGAACTCGACAAACAGTCAATGGTCTTTCATCGTCGATGTGCTTTGTCCAGACCGTGTCAGAACGTTCTCGCCATCTTCTTGTGGCGCTTCCAGACACATATATATGCATGTCCGCTCACTGCTTGCAGCCGACCTATGGCTCTGGCCATAAATCCCCTGGCTTTCCTTTCATTGATTATCGTTGAACGCAACAAGGGTCTCCATTGTTGTTATTTGTGTTGTCCGACCACGAGGCAATCCTGGTCGGAGATTTTTGTCCTAAAGATTCCGCTCACCTACACCGCCCTTCGAACGTTTCGATCAATTATGAACACGGGCGCAATTGTCCACGAGGCATATGCACGGTCAATGGCATTCATCCCCTTGTAGAATGCGACTTTCCAAATTACATATCACAAATCATATAGATTCATGAAGCCTAGCTCCGGACGGCTCTCCGCTTTGTCCTCCAGCTTGCTTTCTAGACACGACCACCTAGGTACACGAGTATGCAAAATTTAGTCCACGTTCCTTTAGCGAGTATGTATCTGTCATGGCTCCACATTGTCTGCCTTCGACTCGAGCACAAGTCTACAGGGATATGCACCTCCCCACGCACCATCTCCAGACTCCCATCCAAGCCAACCCCGATATGCCTCGAAACCAGGCATCTAATGAAACGGTGCACTGCCGTCACTTTGTCACTACGATCGAGCAAAACAACAACAATTGTCATGGGCTTTGAACACAATTCAGCCACGGTGTCATTGCTAAACACATGGCTCCCTCCCCCTTGGTTTTGTGAGAGATCGGTGAAGCCTCACGCCGATCACCTGTCACGATGATCTTCTGACAGATCTCGGTACCGATGCTTGAGGAAAAAATAACTGCAATAATCGTCTTTTAACATCAAAGCCGTTTAACTGTCTACAAGTGCCGTGTCAAAAGGTTTCCCAACGGCATTACTACATAGCACTTAGAGATGAATAACACCAATACTTCATCTGTACACTGATTACCATGCAAATCGTGTTCGGAAGGAAGAACTGTAATAGATAGGCATGGCGAAGCATTTGGGAAGCCAACATTATGTCTGTGTGATGTAGAAAATATATTGTAGATGTACATTCGTGTTGGATGACGTCTCACGGCTCTCATATCATACAAACAATCAGTGGTGAGTGAATGTGATCAGAGACCTGGATGTTGTCTCCACAAAACCGTGTAACATTTTGAGAGAATGAGAATTTTAACAAAACTCCACCAAGACGAGAACGCAAGGACGGCAAGACATCTGGAAACAATTCAAGGCTGTAAAAAATCAACTAGCATAGGTAATTACAGTAGTACATCCAACATGAAATGACTCCAATTCGTGCCTTGGGATGCCTATTGCTTATGGTTGAGGGCGTGACCCTGTCGTGAGGCCTGATGATCTCGGCTTGTTGAGCATAAGACTTTGACTCTTTACGAAGATGCACTGTCGGATGAAGTAACGAAAGAGAGGCATGAAGTATACTCGAAATCGAGATCTGTATGTATGTGCTAACCTAATTGCACAGTATGCAATCTGGAGCCACCATGGCAACGGTCATCGCCTTGTAATTGCATTCGCTGCACTGCAATATCGTGCGAGTGGTAGCGTATTTGATCATCATCAAGTTCGAATGAATACTCGAATGAAGAGAGAGCAGGATTTGTAGGGGTGATTTTGATTTGGGATCTGTGGTCAAAGGCGTGGGTGCACTTTTTTTTATTTTGGCGTGCATCGTGTACGACGTTCAAACCACACGCAGAGACGGTGTGCTTGATATGCCATTCAATCGTATCAGCTCCATGAGAGCGCATGCTACAATATGTTGCAGACGTTGCAGTGTTCTTGTTGTGTAACAGGTTGGCCAGCGTGGGAAGAGTAGCGGCACTGTGTATGTAATCTGTTCTGCAAGATTTTCTCAATGCGCTCAGCTCGTTCTACGCCATTTGGTGGCATCTGTGGCGTCTTCGCCGTCGACCTCGTCGCCAGCATCGGCATCTTCGAATTGATCGGCAGTTCTCACTGTGCCAGCACCAGCACCAAGGATTCCACCTTCGGGCATACGGAACTCGCCATTCTCGTCCATGAAATCTTGGATGTTCTCAGAAGTGATCCAGCCACCAGTTCCTGGCTCAGGTTCCTGCTCTTCTTCTTGATCATCGTCCTCATCTGGATCGGGGTGCAGGTCGGCGCAATTTGACACGGCGGTAAAGAGTTTCTCAGCAGCATCAGTGGGGTCGCTATCGCCTTGAGGCTCAGGGGTCAACAGGAGTTCGACAGTCTCGAGGTCGTCGTCGGCGGTCTGCGAAATGTCGCTCAGGCATAGTTGCAGGTAGAGGGCGTTCTGTTGACGAGCGTGCAGAGAAATGGTTCGGTATGGGATTTGAATACCGTGACCAGCACTTGTGCTCCAAAGAGTAAAGAATCTGATGGCGATTAGTACGTGATTAGAAAAAAGATAGACAGGAGCAGCTTACTCTGATGTCACCCAGATCTGGATGCGTGGGACAGTGACCTCGACTCTGGGTTCCTGATCGTCGCCATTGGCCTGAGGATGGGGAGAAGCATGAGGAGCAGCACCGGGGCCGGCAGAGGTGCGCAATGCCTGTAGAGCAGTGTTGGAGTTCAATTCATGTTCCGACACCTTCAGGACGGCATTCTCTACGCGATGATGCAAGACGGGTTTGGCGTCATAGAAGCTGCCCGGCGTTTCTTGTTGATGCGCCTCGAGACTGGTGTATTCGTCTTCACGCGGTATCGTGTCAATGACCCTCAGAGCGCCGCTCATGTTTGCGATGTGAAATGTGCTTGATGAATGCGACAGCGCGTCAAGCTTTCGTCCTTGGGCGACAAGCTTCCAGGTTGCATTTGCATGTGAAATGCTTGTTTGACTTGTTTGTTTCTATTCACCACGCAGGGGTATGACGGAGCATCCTCCTTCAGCCCTCTCAAGCCTCATCTTCATCATCGTTTATTCGAACTTCCACGATCGTGGTCATGTCGCTAAATCTGTCCATGTCACCTTTTCCATCATGTGCTTTGACCCAAGGTAAACGATCAAACTGCTTCGCCTATCTCGCGACCCGCCAGGCTTTCCTTCTGGAAATTCCGTGATTTCGTAAAAGCTTCGCAAAGCCTTCCCAATGCGAATGACAGCTTGGCACAAACACGTTTCAGCCGAGGTCCATCATCTCGTTACTCGCTTGACACTTCCTAATCTTCCTCAACTTCCACGGCCTTTCTACCAAGTTTACATATCTCATCGACTTTTTGGTTGATACACGGCCCCTCATAACCCCCGACCACCGCATACCGAGGCGTAGACGAGAAATCTTATGACTCTAGCGGCCAATTCTGTCTTTCCCCCGATGGAAGGCCTTGTCCACCTTGTATATAGTCACTAGTAGACCCACACCATGTAGGCAGGCCTTTTCCTATTCTACCTTCTTTTACAATCTCCATACTCTCCAGAATGGACTCCTCCGACTCCAAGAAGGTGCAATTCAGCGACCCTCACACCTTCTCCCTCTTTCGTCTTGTCCGTGATCAAGCTCGAATCAGTCCAGAGGTTCTAGCACATTCCTATGAGGGTTCGGGTACAACGGATGACCCCTATCTGGTGATATGGATACCTGAAGATGCTGGTAACCCTCTGAACTGGTCCGCATCCTTCAAGTGGATTGTGACTGCGATTGTTGCATTGTCATGTTTCGCTACTGCCTTTGCTTCCAGTGCTTTCAGCGGTTCGTCCTTTCTCAGCATATGCTGTGTCCCATACAATACTGATTGCTTACAGGGGCAATTCGTGAATTGGTATACGGTTTCCATGCTTCGACAGAGATCATCACCGCCGGCGTCTCTCTCTTTGTTCTTGGTTTCGCTCTAGGCCCTCTCGTATGGGCACCCCTGAGCGAGACCATCGGTCGTCAAAAAGTCTTCTTCCTGACATTCGCACTCTTTACCGCCTTCCTTGCTGGCTGTGCTGGAGTCAACAACATCGGTAGTCTCCTCGTTCTGAGATTCTTCGCTGGCTCATTTGGTTCTTCGCCCTTTACAAATGCTGGAGGTGTTATCTCGGATATTTTCTCGGCTCAAGAGCGCGGTCGTGCTATCACTATTTTCAGTCTAGCCCCTTGTCTCGGTCCTGCCATTGGACCCCTTGTTGGTGGCTTCTTGGGTGAGAACGAAGGCTGGCGTTGGGTACAAGGCTTATTAGCCATTTTTGCTGGTATCTTGTGGATCCTTGGCTCGCTCATAGTGCCCGAGACCTACGCGCCAGTTTTGCTCAGACGTCGTGCTGAAGAACTTTCCAAGAGAACCGGTATGGTTTATCAGACTAAGTTCGATGCCGAAAGGGGGCCCGTATCGGCTAAGCAGATGGTTTCAACCGTCCTCATCCGCCCTTGGATTTTGCTCTTCACTGAGCCCATCGTTCTGCTTTTATCCATCTATATCGCCATCGTCTATGGGTATTTTGGTCTCTATCCTGATTTTAGGATCTTCGACTAACGCTTCTCGCAGAACTCTTTACTTGCTCTTTGCTGCATTCCCCATCGTGTTCCAGGTCCACCGTGGCTGGAGTGAGGGTGTGGGTGGGCTGGCTTTCTTGGGAGTCGCTGTCGGTATGTTTGCTGCTATTGGCTTTTCCCTCTACTCGCACAGATGGTACACGGCATCGGCAGCCAAGAATGGTGGCCTCGCTCCTCCCGAATCACGTCTTGTCATCGGCATGGTCGGTTCAGTCGCTTTACCCATCGGCATGTTCTGGTTCGCTTGGACAAACGGCCCTTCTGTTCACTGGATCTCACCCATCATGGCCGGCGCACCATTCGGTTTCGGACTTACCACTGTCTTCTTGTCCGTGACAAACTACCTCATCGACGCATATGTTATCTACGCCGCATCCGTTCTCGCCGCAAACACCGTCCTCCGTTCCCTCTTTGGTGCCGCATTCCCTCTCTTCACACGATACATGTACAACCGACTTGGAATCCACTGGGCCTCGTCCATCCCCGCCTTCCTCGCCCTTGCTTGCGTGCCTCTACCTTTCTTCTTCTACAAGTTCGGGGCAAGAATCAGAGCCAAGTGCAAGTATGCCGCCGCTGCTGAGCAGGCCGTGAAGATGTTCCTCGCAAAGGCAGTAGCGAAACATGACAATGCAACAATCGCAGTCACAATCCACTTGAAGGATGCGGACCAGTTCAGAGGGTTACCAGCATCTTCAGGTATCCATATCACCAGATAGGGGTCATCCGT
>Ga0115851_102058_pt1 | contig 10672 bp, 11 predicted proteins | sample InSIn2gowninarea_FD_83865 | JGI IMG/M metagenome (GOLD analysis project Ga0115851, IMG submission 83865)
ATGTGTTATTAATGTTGTCGTCATCCGTGTCAACTTCTCTATCAGACATCAGATAGACCTTTCTCATGAACCTGGTTATATCAACTATCACCCTCTGCATTTCCTGAAAGAGCAGATGAAATATCAAGTGGATTTTCAATGAATGATTGGTCCTCTCCGTTGTTGGATGATGGGCTAACATACGGTGTGTCGTATGAAAGATCAACAGTGGGTGCATCCGTGGATGAAGACACAGATGCAAAATCATGGATGGTGGGTTCACCAATGATGTCAGGAAAGAACGGAGGGGGTTGGATGGAAGGGAGTCATCCTTCACTAAGTGTTGATGCTAAAGCTCCCACTCATACTCTTCATGAATGAAAACACATGTTGGTTGTGCAACACCAACTCTGTCAGTGGGTTTTTCCTCATTCACAACAATTGAAGAGTCTGGAATGGACGAACACAAGACAAAATCATTCAGAGGAACACCTGGGTATGAAGACGGAGGTCGAAAAAAGAATGAACATGAGAACTCGTAAAACTCCCAACCAAATCTACGCAAAAATTGTGTGGAGTGATGTTGGGAGGGTGTGAAGGTTGAACAGGTGTGTGAACATGATCCTTAACATCACAGGGTGATGGTGGAACTGCTGAATGAGAGGGAGGTGGATAGTCCATTGAGATAGTGCCTGCTCCCACATGAGATTGCGCAGTTCCATCAATGAAGAATGTTGAGTGAGGCTTGATATCAAGCTTCCTATTGGGATGGGCATATTTCTTAAGACAATAGAACTAGTCCTAGAGATAAGGTAACTTCATCTAGCTCTTCGGAGCTTGAAACTGTAAGTCACGGAGGCCCTGCCAAAAATCAATAATGGATTCATGCAGAGCCCTCTGTTGCAGTAATAGTTTCCAGTGAATATGGTCTGGATCAAAATGATGGAACATGTCTTCAATAAGATCACAGAAGTGCTGACATGAGTGCACGATGTTACCTGGTAGGCTGAGCAACCAATGAAATGGGGATTCACGAAGTGTAAATGCAAGTAGCAAACTGACCTATTTGTTAGTAAACTCATCTTCCTCATAAATCATGGAAATAAAGTTATGTAAGTTCTTAGGCCAAGCCACTTCACCTTCACCATCATACGTGTGAGTGGACAAGAGATTGAACAACTTCCCCGAGATGGAGACATCTTCACGATCCGAAAAACACCTCAGGGGAAGAAGAATGCAAGATTCCATGAAAGATATGCAAAGGTTCAAAACTGGATGAGAGGACACTGCTTGTCATTAGGCCCTCCTTCTAGCACCAGAAATGTTGATGGTGCTGGACCCGCTAACATGTCAGGGGAATCTCCCTGATAAGAAGTCCCAATTAGACCTTAGACTGTTTGGTGTAGGAGTCCCAGCAATGGGTTGTAAGGTAGTGCCTTGACCACGATGTCACACAGAGGCAAGTAAGATAACTCTATCGGTAACAAGGGTGTGACTGATGCAATGCGTCAAGGAATGAGTATGAGGGGTTCCAACACTTCAAAGGGAGAGGAAGGTGAAAGTGAGTTTGAGGTTGAAATGGATAAGTCCCAACTCGGCTAGGAACACACAACAAAAATAACATGCACAACTTCCGGCAGAGCAGTCGACATGGATGCAATAGTCACAACATACAAGGTAAGATAACACGAACATCACTCACAGATCAGTCCGAGACGAGTGTGATAGTTGATATAACCAGGTTCATGAGAAAGGTCTATCTGATGTCTGATAGAGAAGTTGACACGGATGACGACAACATTAATAACACATGCAACACATTAACAACAAGATTCATATAATTGCATACAAATCAGTTCATACACAAGTACGTAAGTTAAACAACATATATCATTAAGGCAACCAAAACAGTCCAACTACAATAACAACATATGCATGAAAATGTGCTGACTCTTATCATAATAGAAGTGTAAGTCACAATCATACAATACACCATGTAAACCTGCTAGCCCCATCATTGGAACGTTACAGCCACATCTTCCTGCTCCCCCAAAGAGATGTACTAGCTCCGTGTAGTGGAGAAGCCAAGGCGCTTTACAATACTGTCCAAGCCTTCTTCAAGATAGTCTTAGTAGAAGTTTGGCTGACCAAAAGCATATGCAATGAGTTATGAGGGACTATTTATAGCAAAGTGTGGGGTGACCCTTGACATTCCCCTTTGTGAAAATTTGACTACCCTCATGACTCTTCACCTACTCTATAACTGTTACATCCAACTGTTGACACTTGACTTACACCTGACATGACTTAACATTACAATGCACATGTATTCATGTGAGACAACATGGCTTGAGCAAGCCTTGCAAGACATCACTGACACTCGGTCCATTGTGGTGGGACCAACTCTTTGACGTGCTTGTGATGGTGAAGCTGGTGAGCTGATGCTAAGCTTGGTCATCCATGTTGGTGTGTATGCACCTCATGGTGACATCTTGCTGAAGCGAACTCTTGCCTCTGTTACAACTGGTGCATTAGTCCGGCCCCTTCATCCAACTTGTCTGCTCACATGCACATGGTCTTCTTGGGTACGGTTGAACTAGAAACACACTGATGATTAGTGTCCATTCTGATCTTCAAGTGTGTGTTGGTGGTCATGCACATCAACTTTCCAAAGTGCATGTTTAGCCCCAGTTGGACTTGCTTCTTGTCTTCACCTTGGTGAGTGTGTTGAATGGGTTGTATTGCACGCGGGTGCTCAACGACATGCATGCTATTGGAACCATTTCATGCGATCAACAATAATGCTCACCATTTTTGCTCTGTGTTAGCTATTGGGATGGATCCTTAACTTGTAATGGCACAATTTCATCCATGAGTGCATTTTGTGCCCACTGTTGTTCATGTTCTTGCTGCAACTCATTGGACTGTCTGTGCAACTTCATGTTCTTCCTGAGTTGCTGCTTCAGCACATGCAACTCATTCTTTGTTCCATCTTCTGCCTTCGCACGATCTTCATGTCACATCGTCACATCATAGCCTGAGTCTCCAAAGTTTCTTTCATTATTAGTGGATCTGCTTGATCTTACAACTTTTCTCCACCTCTATGTTGTTAAGAAACTTCCTCTTGCATTTGCTGCGTTTGATATGCTGCCTTCAGGTGTTGTTCATGATGCTGCTTGATGTCCTTGCCAATGAACAACTCGATGTCTTCATGAGTAGGTAAGCCCATGGACACTTGATCGACTGCATCCCCAAGCATGCTCTGAATGGTGTATTCATCTCTGCTCTCTTGGAAACCATTGTACTTGTACTGATGAGAGGCAGATGAACACCTGTGATACCTGGAGAAATGGAAACACTCATAGCAAGCAATCTATCAGTGGAAAACCAAAATGAACATGAGAACTAACTTGCAACATACCTGGGTGAATGATCATGAAGGTTGTGCAATTTCAGTCGGGAAGTCGGGAGACCGACTGCTAAGACTACACAAGGCACAGTTCAGGCTACTGGGAGACTTATTGACTACTGGAATTGCACAATGCACAGTCCAGTCAGGCTGTTGGTTGCCTAGATTTGCACAAATTTTTGGGCCAAGCAGCCACTGACCTCCTGAAATGCGCAATTTAGTCTAGGAGGCTAGTGCTAGGCTAGAATGCACAAATATGGAGAGGAAGGTGAGCCTTCCTTCTCAAGATTGTGTAATGCAACCTTGGTGAAGGTAGAGACCGGGCCAAGGTTGGCTCGACTCGCTAATGGGCAACTAAAAGCAATTTAGTCGATGAAATGCATGGCGACACTAAGTGATAAACAATGCATGCAATACATGAATGGAATATTGAGAAAACAGATCAACATGCATGTGGGTGAGGCCATTTGTCATTGGGCGAACATCTGTGCAAAGCAGTTTCATGCATGCAACAATAGTGAGATAGCAATGAAAATTTAAACATAGCTAGGACAAGCTAGAATATATGTAAACAACAACAAGTGTTCAAAGAAATCAAGCAAACAAAACTCACACAAGAGAATAAGTAAAAAGCGACAGAAATGTAGCACAAGGCATGGGAAGCGAGCTTATGCCAAAACAACTGAGTTGAATGTGCCGATTGCTCCTAGATGTGATGTGAGATGTCAGGGCTACAAGGTTGATGTGAGGAATGAGCTCTGCAACATCCGGTTGATGAGTTTTGATAACATCGAGGTTATGATGCACATGCCACGAATCTAAGGGAAGCGACACTTGGAGGGAGGTTCAAAATTACTCCTTGCATGTAACCTCCAACTACTAAACATAGATCCATGAAACAAGGGATGCCTTTGCATGCTGCTTTGGGAGAAGAAGCCTATGCATGCAAATTTGTTTTTCTCAGTTCCTGAGGGAACCGGTCAACTCAGCCACACATGCTAGAGACTGCTTGACTACTGGAGAAAAATGTGCATTCTTGACTGTAAGTTGGCCTGAATGCCTAAGGGGATTACACAATTTATGGGTCCAACATCTGATTGATTCCTAGATTTGTGCAAATTCTGGGTTGAATTGCCTGTTGATGGGAAATTTTGTGCAAATCCTACTGGGAGGGTTGGCTGGTAGGATTGTGCAATCCTAGAGCCCAATAGGCTGTCAGAGGGAATTACGCAATTCCTAGAGGGAAGGTTGGTTTCCCTCCAGAAATGCACAAATTTCACTGGGAAGTTGCTGACCCTGTAGCTGGACCAAGTCCAGATGAGCATCTTGTGAGGGGAAAAGGTCAAACTGTGATCAACAGGCTACCATTGAGAAAGAAAGACAGTGAAGCTTGAGGACTTGACGAAGCAAGGAAAGCTACTGTGAAGGTTGGTCCAGAGGCTCCAAAATAGGCTAAGGAAAAATTTTGGAGGATGGTTGTAGCCGCTACAAAAAATTCATATGTTTTGAGATCTTCCTTGTACTTGTTATTATGAATACCTCCCTAATTAAGAGGGTGTGTTGAAGAATGTAACTAGGTTTAGTCTTCTTAAAATGTATTTGAGTCACAATGTAATGTATTTATCAAAATAATGAAAAAGATATTATTATTATTATTTTTATTATTATTAATATGGATTATTAAAGCACGGGTTTCATGATTGGGTCATCATGTTTTATGTTAAAGTCCACATTGAGGACTTATAGGATTTATTCTGAGTCATTAGAGTCATTGTCCATTTAAAGAGACCCTTCTTGGGCTTTTGAATCATGTAAAAAGGTTTATTATTGAGTCAAATAAGGTATTTGTCACCTTGTTTTGGTAGCTGCAACACCTTCCAAAATATTGGCCTGCATCTAATTTCAAAGCCTTCCTTGTTTTTTCCCTTGATGTTTGGAAACACTTCAACTTATCCCATGAGCTCGTGTCGAGTCTTTACACCCTCTTTTCTTCACCTCTCACCGAACTTATTTTAGCATGTTGGTCACAATGTCATGCTTGCAGTCACATTCTGGCTATGTTCAAGGTTTGTCTTCATGTGTACAAGTTGTATTGACTATGTAAGCATCTGTTGCACTCACACACAAAGTTGTATGCAATGTCACACAAGTGTCGTCATGGTCATTCAACGATCTATATCAAGTGTCGCACTTGTCGCTCGCCCCCTTTGGTCAATCACACTAAGCATATGTGGCCTTGTTAGTTCGAGGTGTGTTGTCGTCAAGTCATGTTGAGTGTGTTTTTGCAAGGTCATGTATACACAAGTCCACTTACTCACAAACTTAGTCATTTTGCCGTAAACTTGTTGACTGGACCACCTTCCATCAGTGGAACCTCTCCTGAGCTGCATTGCGCAGTATCATCCCTTAGTGACTAAATATTGTTGCCCATAATTGTGCAGATATTGAGGCTGCCTCCTAGACAGTCTGCACTACGCAGTTCTGGAATCAATCTCGATGACTATCACCCAGAACAACACAGAAGTTTCCAAAGAAGTAATCTCAATCTGCGCTGCCTGAAATACAATCCATCAAGCCTCCCTTGGTCAATCGGAGAGTTGGACTGGGCATTGACCCCAGGTTTCACTCCTCCAAAAAATTGTGTAGAAGATGTCAGCATGCCCACCTCTACTGATTGAAGAAATTTCACATACATGAGGGATATGCACCCGCTGCATGTCACTACACTGCTTCTGAAAATTGCACAATTCTGTTAGTCAGTTCCCCTGTCAATTGGCCTGCTGCTCCTTCTGAAAATTGCACAGTTTTCTTGGGTTATCCACAAGTTTCCTAACACCCTGCTCAACCCAAAAACTACATAGACATGTTCAACATACTTGCCTCCCAGTTCCGCGCAGTTTTGGCCAGCAAGCTCTCACAGTCCGCTCCCAGCCTCCCCTGAGAATCTGCGCAATTTTCACCGCAAATGTCCTCTGCCCGCATTGCCTTTCTCGAAAAAATTATGTAATTCTGCCTCCTAGCTGAGATAGATCCTGTAAAATAATCACTACTGTTCTAGTCTGCTCATCCCAACCTCCCAGTGACCTTTGTGCAATTTTTCTTGATAGTGCCCCAGAGCCCACATCCTTTCTTGAAATGTGCTCTGCACAGTTTCAAAGCCCTATCCTCTCTCTTGGTCACCTGCACTCGAAAACGAAATATGGTGCATCATAGTAGACTAGGGGATTTCTGGATTTGATGTCATCTCATCATGAGTGATTACAGATACTTGTACATGGATGAGACATGGGACGATGACGAACGGGATGAACAAGGATGGCATGTTAGGAGACTTATTCACAAATGAATGAACACATGAAGCATGCCAAGTACTAGCGGAGGGGATACATGCACGTGAAACATCAAGCAAACACCAAGACCATTGAAGACTCCACACACCTTCCCATGCGGAGGTGAAGTTATGTTACACCAAGAGCACACTCATCATTTAGTAGCACTGCAGCATGACATGGGCACCATCATCAACATGAACATACCATCACTGTCATGTCAAGTCATGTCATGAGTCATCTCGGCCACATCACTACTGTGGTCCATACTGTTGTAATCAATGTAATGTAACATGGAAGTCCAAGAGACCCACATATGAAGTTGAAGAGTCATGTTAGTTGAAGAGTCATGTAATTAAAACCGTCACGAGGGAAGTCAAAGAGTCATAAGGGTCTAGTTCACCCTTGACTATTTATGCCCCTCATTTTTACATGAAAAGGACTTTTCACCTTGGCTCCTCCCACATACCCTTAAGAGTCTGTAGTCTTTTCTTTCAGAAGCGAGTAGTGGCTCCAATGCCCCGCTATCGGGGTTAGTGATGTAATGGTTCACGAATGTGTCTTGGAAATTTCTCTTAATCCAAAATCCTGTTAACAGGCCATAACATTTTCACACATGTATTGTATTCATTTGTAAGACTAGTCTTTGGATGCTTGTAATGCATATTACTTTAACTTGTATTAAGATAGTTGAACTATTTTAGTTGTTTTAGTACATATGTTGTTGGAAATGTGTTGTATCAGTTGTTAATGTTGTCTCGCCCATGTGGACTATTCCACTGGACACTCGACACACTCATCCTCGTAAACTTGTTATAGCAATTTTCATAGTCTTGTGGAATATTCCGTTGGGTGCTGTATGTGCTATCTGTTCACTTGGTGTTGTGACTGTCACATCCGTGTGGACTAATCCATCGGAAGCTGCACATTTCCTGTTGTTTTGTGTGTCTCTAACATAGTTGGGACTATTCCCTTTCGACTTGAGACTCATTCTCACCCTCTCCCTTTGCAGTGAAAGAACTTTGACACAAGCGACACTAAGAATTCACTAGGCACGCGAACCTTGATGTTTAAAGACTAAGTATACCACTCTCATGTGATGACAAGAAAGAACTAAGGCATGTCTTTAAGATAATGGCAACTGAGCCATCATACCAGATGGGATTCCTACACAAATGATGTGAGGTCTAGTTGGGACTTCATACTAGGGAGATCCCCTAAATGTTGGTGGATTCAACACCGTCAACATTTCAAGCGCTAGAAGGAGGGCCAGATGGTAGGCTAAGGCTGTTGCATCTGGTTTGAATCTCGTACCAAATTGCTCATACATAACTTGTGCTCCCGGGGTGTTTTTCTCATTTCTCCCTTAGTCAGCCATCACTCCTCGATTAGCTTCTTTAGCATTTGTCCTTGTTAAAGTTTGACGATGAGGACAGAACGTTCGTAACCAAGCACATTTATGATTTTCTCCATTTCTGTGAAACCCATGAAATTGATAGTGAATAGCTTGTTTGTGTACTTTTCTTCCTCGCTCTTGAAGTTCATGCTAATAATTGGTGTCATACCATGCCACATGCTTCCATCCATTCCCTTCTTCCTCTCCTCAAAGAGCCCCATGAAGCCTTCGATAAGTATAACCACTAAGATGTCTATGAAAGAATCTCTCGTTTAAGAATGAAGCTTGGAGAATTAGTTGAGGACTTTACTACTTGCTTCCTTCACCTCTGTCACGAAATTCTTGAACAATTTTTGGACCTTTACTTCATGAGATAAGAGTTGAAATGCTTGGTTCATGTTTCCTGACATGGTGAATCTCCTAATTTTCCTTCTTCCTTGACTCTTGCGGATCATAAGGCCCCTCAGTTTGGATAGGAGGAGTCCAAGACCCCAATCCAAAAGAGAGTGGCCTTATGATCCGCAAGAGTCAAGGAAGAGTGGCCTTTTCAGTCTCAAAGAGAGTGGCCCCTCGTAGCAATCCAAAAGTTGAGAAATATTCACAAAGGGTGCCCCCTCACAGTAGTCGCAAATTTGAGAAATTTTAGCAGAGGCTACCCCCTTGCAGTGGTTGCAAAGCTGAGAAATTTTCACAACATGTTCCCACCCATCTTCTTAGCCGTCACCTGCTCCAATGGAGGAAATTCTAGAATGGCTCAGAAAGACTATGGTGAAGACTCATTCCTCCATTCCACAAGAGGACATCATCATTCATTACCCAAGTCTCGAGTCTGATCTGCATATCTTTCGTCCTCCATCATCTATAAGCCATGACTCCTTGTACCATGAATCGCTTGATCAATCCACTTCACAAGCTAGATGTGTGCATTCTCTTGATTCTCAAGATGCTAGCTCAAATTACGGTCATGTGCAAGGTGGTATCATTGCACAACAGAGGAGTAGAAAGGTGAAGGCATAATCAATTCCTCTTCCATGTTTCAAAATGATTCACATCAAGACAATGAGCTTCCTTTCTTGGTTGATTCTCAATCTGATAATCTTGGTGAAACCTCATGCCTAATCAATTCTTTCGATCAACCTCTAGTCTTGGGTTGTCATCACTCCCATGCTTCTGTATGTGGTGATGAATGCTTGAACACATCATGTGATTTGTTGTTCTCTCATGTATGCTCTAACTCAGATCTAGAATGTGCACTGGTCAAAGCAAAAATCCATATTGGAACTTCCTCTTGACCCGACCTTCTTGTGTGTCCTAACATCTACAGCACATCGACATGCATCATAGATACTCCGCGTTCGATTGTTTATTCATCCGATGAGTTATCTCCTCGATCGACACAAGGTAGTGAGGTCGTCCATGATGAAAACAATCTCAACGCACATGACTCTTCCCAATTGTCATCATCTTGTATGTTTCATGAAGAAAACTCGTCAAGGAAGCTTGACGAAGCTCAAAAGTTTGATCAAGCCTGTGACAGAGATGGTTTCCATCCTAAGAGTAGTTTTGAAATCAGCAACAATAACAATCCTCAAGCCATGCATAATCTGGTTCATGTTTCAAAATATGATTCTACAATTTTGGAAAGTTCTAGGACATGCCAGGGATTCGAGGCACTTCAACGTCCATTGATGGTTATGTCAGGACCTCGTGACTCTGGTAAGCTCTCCGAACTCAATCAAATCTAGTTTCTCATGCACAATCTGTTTATTTGCATTATTGCACTCAATGTGAAGTCACGTGTAAAAAATGTTTGGTACTATGGATCTGATCTCTCAAATTTTCAAAATTTCACTTATGACCGAATTCACAAATCTATCGCAGTGCATCCATCTTCATGCACATTTCTTGCATCAAACTCGAGATGGGAATGTGTTGTCCCTCATGAAATCATGGAATTATGAAGTTGATCATCTCAAATATTGTCTTTGACCGCAATCATACTTATCAAATTTTCCCTTTTGTGATCAACTCCTTGATCTTCTTGCAATCCTTGTACTGCATCTCAACACAAACACCACAGTCATCCAGTACAAGTCAGCAGTATCATGTCGAGTTGTGTCATGAGTTGCCTCAGCCACATCACTAATATGGGCCATACTTGTTGTAATCAAATGTACTGTAATGTGAAAGTCTAAGAGGTGCACATATGAAATTGAAGAGTCATGTCAGTTGAAAAGTCATAAGAAGTCAAACAGTCATGAGGGAAGTCAAAGAGTAACAAGGGTCAGTTATCCCCCTTGGTTATATATACCCCCTCATTGTATGAGCAAATTACTTTTCAACTTGGCTCCTCCCACATAGCCTTGAGAGTCTGTAGTTTGTTCTTTGAGGAGTGAGGAATGGTTCCAATGTCCCACTACTAGGGTTAGTGATGTATGGTGTACATATGTGTCTTGGAACTTTTGCTTAATTCATAAGCTTGTCTCAGGCCAGCACATTTCCACACATGTTTTGTATTCGTTTGTAAGATTATTATTTAAACGTTTGTAATGTATGTTT
>Ga0115851_101820_pt2 | contig 10669 bp, 9 predicted proteins | sample InSIn2gowninarea_FD_83865 | JGI IMG/M metagenome (GOLD analysis project Ga0115851, IMG submission 83865)
TACACCTCTACACAATCATGTATTAGATCAGAAAAAATTCCTAGTACTACTCTTTGGAATGTTGCAGGTGCATTACATAACCCAAAAGGAAGTACTCGGTAGGCATAAGTTCCCCATGGACAAGTAAATGTGGCTTTATCCTGATCTTTAGGTGCTATATAACCACTAAAATCATCCAAGAATGAGAAATACTTCTTACCTACTAATGTATCTAACAGTTGATCTATAAAAGGCAAAGTAAAATGATATTTAAGGGTTGCTTTATTTAGTTCTTGATAATCAATGCACACCCTCCATTTACCATTATTTTTAGGCACAATTACCAAAGGAGAAACCCATTGGCTATCTGAAATTGGGTAAATGAAGTTTACATTTAGTAATTTTTGGAGCTCTTCTTTCACAATATCTCTAAGATTTGCATTCATCCTTCTCTAAGGTTGTTTGATAGGTCTACAATTTTCCTCATTGTAGATGTGATGGATACAAGTCTTAGGATCAATGCCTTTCATGTCGGTGTATTCCCATGCACATGCAGTAGAATGTTTTTGTGATGTTTTGATTAGCTCTTCTTGTTGTAGTTTCTCCAAGTTTTTGTTTATGTTCAATGTCTTACCTAGAAAAATTTCGATTGTAGATCTACCAAACTATTCCATAGAATAGAGAGACATCTGCCTAGATGACAAATATTCAACATTAGATTTTTCTTGAAATTGCTCATGGTCATATTCTGAAGATGATTCAAAATTTTCCAATGTATTTAAAATTTGACTATCTTCACTAATATCTGAAATAGTAAAGAGAGTCTGAATATCATCTTCATCATTAATCTATTCTTTGTCATAGATTTCTGTGATTGCTTTTGCTGGAGGATATAGAGTAAATTTTTTTGTTGAATTATCAATGGATGTCCTCCTAGATTGTTCTTGGGAGTTAAGATCATGAAATCAATAGGATATTCCCAGGAATCTAAGCATACTGAAATATCTTCTAACACTCCATCTGGTTTGATTACTGATCTATCTGCTACTTGTAGTAAGGTAAGTGCATAAAGCAGATTACGAAGCTTGAGCTGCTCCATAGTTTGTTTGTTCATGATGTTTATTGTTGCCCCTAAGTCAATCAATGTATTTGGAATTTCAACTCCATTGATATGTGTTTTCACAATTGGACTTCCTGGTTCCACATACTTTTGTATGGAAATTTTTCCCATCATTATGTCTGCTATTTTTCCTACCAGGTGAATTCTTTTTGTTTCCTTTGTTTTTCTTCCTGGTTTCCTTATGCTCAACTCCTTTATTGTTTTGGCTAGAATTGGAATTTCTTTAATGGCTTGTAGCGAAGGGATTTTGATATAGGCATTCTTCAATTCATTTAGAAAATCATAATTTGGCAACACAATCTACTTTTCTACTCCTCTGTCAATTTGTAATCTTTCAGGAAAAGGAGGTGTAGAAGTAAATGTTGGTTTCTCAATGATAGGAGTTGTGTTCTTTGATTCTTTTTGTTTTTCTTTTTCAATGTTTTGGTTTTGGAGAGATGTTCCCTCAAAACTTTTATTAACCTTTAGAGAATCTTCCTCAGAACTGTCTTATTCTTGAATAACTACAAAAGGTCTTTCATTTTCTAATATCCTACCAGATCTCAGTTGGACATCATTAAGATCTAGAGGAGTGATCATATAAGTTGGAAATTTTTGTCCTTCTACCATGTAAGCATTCTGAGGATTTTTATTATTGGGGTTTGGTAATGGTTGAGCAGGTAGCTGATTTGGTTTCTGTTGAAATGGTAGTAAGAGTTGAGGATTTTGGGATTTTGGTTTTGTAGTGGATTTTGTTGTGGAATTTGTTGTGGAAATGGTAATGAAAGTTGAGGGTTCTGATTTTGAAGTTGTGGCTGCTGATTTTGTTGTTGAATGTGTGGGGGAGGATAATTCTGATATGATGGAGGATATTGATAATATTGAGAAAATCTCCCATAAGGATTTTGTACTCCTTGTGCCCACAGTTGAGATTGAGATTGAGGTTGAGGCCAAGGTTTCTACCAAGAATTCCAATTTGGTGGGGGCTGAAGATACATTTGATTGTTAAATCCCTGATTTTGTGGCCCCTTCCAAGGTCTTCTAGCAACAAAACAAAGAGGCTTTGCTAAATTTGGGATTGTTTCCTCTTGAAAGACAGCCTCAAGAACTAGAATTGAAGGACAACCCTTGGTCTCATGGCTTTCTGAGCAAATCATACAAGTTTCTACAACTTTTGCATCCAAAGGACATTCTCTTAGAGCATGTTTTTTCCTGAATTTTGGATAAAAAATGGCTAAAGCATCAGCCTCGTTTTTCTGCTTGTTTTGTAATTTAAGGGTGCCTATTTGCTCACTAAGACTCCCTAGGATATCAGTTTTAAATTCATCAATCATATTACCAACTTCTGCCCTACTTACAGATCCAGTTGCAGATTTGTTTACTCTAACAAAAGAAGGATCTCTTGGACCTTTCCACTTTTGGATTTCCCTCTTGAGAGATGAACACATAATTCTCCTATATCATTTAATGGGAGTTGAGAGATATCTCCCTTCCCCATCATGTTAAGAATATCTATCCATTCATCTCTAATGGCTTTTAATAAAAGAGTTTTCAAGGTCATCTAAATTGTCCATCTTTGCTCTTTTCAAAATATAATCGAATCTCTCAATCAACTCCTCTAAGTTTTCATCCTCTCTTTGCATCCTTTTGAACACTTCATCTTTGTGATTGGTAGCCATGCAATAATCCAAATACCTATCCAAAAACGTTTTTTTCATGTCATTCCATGTTCTAATGGACTGAATGACTAACTCCATGAACCACTTCAAAGCAGCTCCTTTCAGTGTTGAAGGGAACAACTTAAGTTTTTAAGAGTCTTCTAGATAGTCATAGGTTCTGCACAAGACTTCAAACTCAAATAAGAATGTTTCAGGATCCTCACTTTTTAACCCATGGAAGTTTGGGAGGACAGAAGGTTAGATATCTTTCATTGTGGCATTTGTTTCCTCATCCACTATATGGAATCCAAAAGAATTATCTATTTCCATATTTCCTCTGCCTCCTCCATTATTTCCTCTACCTTCTCCATTATTTCCTCTACCTCTTCCTCTACCCCCTCCTCCAAATAGTGTGAATTCTCCATCTTGTTCTTCTTCTGCCATTATAGTTTCTTCAGGGTCTGTATAGGGTTCAACTTGCAAGGTTACTTCCTCCTCCTCTAGCTCTTCTATTAATGGGATATGGAAGAGAGGTTCTACTTCTTCCTCCTCACCAGGTATTCTTGATTCCTCAACTAAGATATGCTCTCTTGTGGAGGTAAAAAAGGTTATTCATGCTGTTGGATTTTTGAAATTTTTCTCCCCTAGGACTAACTTGGTAGATGAAGTAGGAGATTCTTTTGATTGGATTTCTGACCCTGGAATTTCAAGAGTTCTTGGTGGAGTAGGTGGTGTTGTAGGAATTGAACTTCTGCCCCTAGCTATAAATCTACCCCTAGAGTCTCTTTCTCTATGCATATCACTTTTTTTTTAATGTAAGAGATAAGGCTACCTAGTTACACTTCCCCGGCAACGGCGCAAAAATGTTTGGTCAATTTAGTGTCCTAAATTGCTCTACATAAATTATCAATTCGAGTATCATAAACTGATGAAGTGTAGTGCATTGTTTGTGCTAGCTAACCCTTCTTACTTTGTTGTTTTTATGTTTTATGTTGTTTTGGGGGTTTTTGGTCCTTTAATTCCTATTGATTTACAATGTAAATTATCAAAACTATATCTTACTTTCTTAAAAGACTACTCAAAATCTTAAAATGAAGATAAAGCTAAGAAAGATATGGAAACAAAGCTAAGGAATAAATGAAAACAAAGTTCTATTCTTATTTTATCATTATTTCCAAATCATGAATTAAAACTGAAAGTGAAATTTGCAATTGATGTCTAACTAATTACAGAAATAAAACTAAATGAAATACTTGGTTACTCTGCCTCTCAATTTTGGGAGAAAGTCTCCTTGGGATGACATTTGAGTAATTCTGTACTTCATTAATCTAAGAGAAAGCAAATACAAAGATGCAGAAATAACTCATTGCATAGATGAAATGTTCAACCACTTAGTTAAGGATGAATTGTCAACTTGAAGGGTTTTTCATAAAAATTCATTAACACCATGAGTTAGTATTTTAAACTAAAAATGAAATGGCAAAGACAGTAAATGACACTGACCAATTTAATTGAGAATTTAAATTAGCAAAATAGTAAATGAAGTAAACTATCCAACAATGTATCCTTATCATTCTTCAATCCTACTCTCATCCTGAAACAAGGTTAGTTTTTAATTGAAGAAAACAAGATTACACTATTGAGTACTATCTTCTAAACTACTAATAAGAACTAAAAATAAATCAAGCTAATGAAAACTGCTCTAAATTATAAACATTGTTAGTAAGAAAATGATATGAATTGCATTGTAAACACTGTTAGTAAGAAAATGATTATAAACACTATTTCAGAAAGAAAATGATGAATTTGCAATTAAGAAGAAGAAGACAAATAAATAAAATGAAACCTCTTCAGTGCAAGGGCCCTCTGCAACTGATTAGGCTACGCTTGCTCAATCAACTCTAAGCAAAATCCTTCAGATGTTCATAAAAATATGCAGTCTTCTTATATTAAAACAGGGACACAAAACGTCCAAAAGTTACAGAGTTTGGAACTTTGATTTCACATAAAAACTATTGCTATTACTACTAACTTCTTCGATCCTTTACACAGGTATTTATAAGAAAAATCATATGACTGTTTGTGGAGAAAAGCATGCTACAGCCAAACACGTAGAAGATGAATATGCAGAATTTCTTCCTCGACTGCTGGAGAAATAAATCCAAGACATGCTGGTTGTTGGATTCATTTGTACAGGTGCCTGTTGGAGTCTGTATGTATAGGTAGTTGCTCCAGATAACACTTCACATCACTATGAAACACATTAATTAACCACGAAACATAGTCCTATTACCCTCAGTCTCTTTGCATTTGACTTATCCATTGACCGTAGTCTTATGCCATCTTCTTTGTCGACCTGGGCTGAATGAATAGGACACTATCCATGTTATGATGATTTCAAAGCTATCCATGTGGCTAGTTTCTCCTTCTAACACTTAGAACCTGTTAGAGCATGGAAGTAGTTTCGGAATAGTCAGTTAGCTGTAGAATAGGTTGTGTTCCGTAGCTAGTATACAAAAATTTATTCAAACAACAAAACGTAAAAGCATAACATGTAAATCACTAAATGTCCTCCTCAAGATAGTATATAACAATTATTGGTGATGAGAATGCATCTTTCTTATGGAAAAACAAAGAGAAGGAATGAGAAGAGTTGCTAGGGAAAGAGTAATTTTGAGGCTTAACAACGCTCACAGTTGCATATATAAGATGGAATCTCCTATGGACAACATTGAATGCTTCAAGTGTCTTAACTGTGGCCACATGGCTTGAGATTGCAGGAATAAGAAGGTCTGGAAAAGGAAACAGGTACAGGAAGACAATGTAGATAACAAGGTTTCAGCAGTTATGCTTTTAGGATTTGTAAAATCAAAAGGTCATGAGGAATTAGCAGTTGCTTCAGATAATGACTCAAGTGAAGATGGCCCATTAGGTGACTCACTATTTTGAACAATCTGGCTGGTTGACTCCTTAATGTTTGTACAAAAGGAGTCTATGCAGCAGTATATGGCACAAGTCTATGATTGATAGGAAGGTAGTTTGAACAAGATGGTAGTTTCATTAAAGGTTCAGTGGGAGGAAAACAATTGAAGGATTACTGGAAGCCATCTAGATGTTTCTCACCTATGCATGTTCAAGAAAAATAAAATTCTACCAAATGGATGTCAAGTCAGCGTTTCTGAATGGAAAATTAGAATAATTTTACATCGAACAACATGAAGGTTTTCTACTATCAGAAAAGAAGACTATGTTTACAGGTTAAATAAGGATCTGTATAGTCTCAAGTAGGCTCCCAGAGCATGGTATGGTCATCTTGATGGATATCTATGTCAACAAGGGTTCAAGAAAGCTAGTGTTGATAACAATCTTTACGTACAAATAGATAAAGATAATTTAACAATCATTGAGGTATATGTGGATGATATAATATTTGGTAGCAATGATGATCGACTAAGTAAGAAATTTGCTACAAAGATGCAAAGTGAGATCGATATGTCTTTACTTGGTGAGTTGACATACTTCTTAGGGCTTCAAATATCTTAGAAATAGAAAGGAATATTTATATGTCAAGCTAAGTACATCAAGGAAATGCTCAATAAATTCAAAATGGAAGATTGCAAACCCGTCCTTACTCTGATGGTAACATATTGCAAATTGAGCATAGACAACTCATCTAAGGATGTGGATTAGAGGTTGTATAGATCTATGATTGGTAGTCTTATATATGTAACAACATCCTGACTAGATGTTATGCAAGCAGTTGGACAAGTAGCAAGATTCCAAGCAACACCAAAAGAATCACATATTGTTGTCATCAAAATAATTCTTTGATATCTAAAGGGCACAACAGAATATGGCTTGTGGTATCCCAAGGGAAACAATCTCATTATTAAAGCCTTTTACAGATGCAGATTAGGCAAGAAGCGTTGATGATCATAAGAGTACTAATGGAGCAACATTCTATATAGGTGGTTGTCTTGTATCATGGTTGAGCAAAACATAAACCTCAATCTCATTATCTATAGCAGAAGCAGAATACATTGTAGCGACAACTTGTTGTACTCAAGTCCTTTGGATGAAACAAACTTTTCAATAGCTTTAAGTACAATTTAGTGAGCCTATTCCCATCTTCTGTGATAACATCATTTCCATCAGCATCTCCAAGAATCTTGTCATTCATTCAAAAACAAAACACATTCCGATCAAATATCATTTTGTTAGAGAAAAAGTCGCTGAAAAGAATATCAAACTTGAATATGTCGCTACAAAAGAACAAATCACTGATATCTTCACTAACCCTTTACGTCGCGAAGCATTTGAATATCTTCTCTAGAAGCTTGGGATTCTCCCAAGTTCTCATTAGATTTCCCTTATTCAGAAAATAAAGGGGGAGTGGAAGTGTGTACAAGTTCGCAAGATGGTTGTGTGCCAAGGGGAGTTACCCTTTTCCATTGATGTCAAAGGGGGAGAGAAGGTAGTTGGAAGAGGTGCCCTGATCACAAGGGGAGTACTTGTGTTGCAATCAATGCCAAAGGGGGAGATTGTTGATCTAAAGATGATCTGAGGTTGTCATTGATGTCAACCCAAGTAGCACCAAGGATGACCCTGAAATTCTGTGGCACATTGGGCATCATCATTCATGATTTCTCGTCTCATAACCATTATATGAATACTCTACTAAAAAATATATTTCTATCGGTATATAGCTCTCCTCGTAATTCCTCACGGTTTGTAAGTTATTCAAGATTGAAGTTAGTAACCCCAATTAGTGGGATAAAACCCCATGGGGTTGTGGCATGGCATTTATAATTGAATTTTTCATGGAATAGTCAGTAATTAATAATTTTTTAAGCTCCTAAAATCCCTCCAACATTCTCTATAGAAGCCCCTCTCAACTCTATAAAAAGAAATCTCATATATCCTCCAAAAGTAGTGATCGTGGAATTTTCACTATAACTTTATTTCTACAAAGTCTTAGATGTTGAAATTAAACCCCATTTGAGCTCAAATCCTGATTAATGTCATGACCAAATTTAAGATCTTGGTTCTCTATATTTTCAAATATATGATCTGTGGAAGTTAGGGTTTTTACAGGCTCCCGAATTTCATATCAAAGAGGTGACCTTGGGAAAATCATCATAACTCTCTCTCTGAGAAGCACATTAGAATTCTGTAAGAAGTGGAGGATAGTGCACAGAATTTAGTTTTTTGTGCATCAATTTCAGAGCTGAAGGAGGAAACAGTGACACGTGGCATGTCTTACAAGTTCGCTCTACTAAGCTAGTCCATAATTAAGTCATTGTGAGCGATTGGGAATAACTTTTCCTTTAAGAATCCAAATCAGGTCAGACTTATGGCATTGGAAAGAAATCTCAGAGGGCTACCACAGGACCGAAGATCACATATTGGGGTTCTGAAATCACAAAGATACATCAGATGAAATACCATGCTCCTAGAAGGCAAAACAACAAAAAAAACTAGATCAAGTGCTGCAAAGAACCAGACTTTCTAGGGCAGCAAAGAGAAAGGTGTAGCAAAATGATGCAGCAGAGGTAAGATCTAGGTAAGTACCTTGTGTATATGCATGTTCATCTCTTAATTGCATTAGGTTTTTTGTATTCTAATTTGTTGTTTTTCTTTAGCACTGACATAAGCTCTATAGGATGAGGTAAGTTTTTCTATTATCATGTCATGGGTATTTCCTTGAAGATTTTTTGCAAGCATTATATATTCATCAAGAGAAGACTCAATGCATAATCTAATGTTTTGAAGAGTGAGAAAGGGTAGCATGACAAGAGCAGCAATCAAGGTGTATAACAACAGCAAGAAGTTCACCACATGAAGTCTTCAAGTGGGCAGCACTGCATACAGTCATTGTAAAAGTATCATTGTACAGAGTCATTATAAAAGCATCATTGTAAAAGTTGTATAAGTGTCTATCTACCAAGAGTTGAAGAGGCAATGTCGGGAGGTCTAGGATCATCATTAGGTGGTTGTGTCATTGTTGGGGTTATGGTCTAGTGTGTCTTCTTCTTCTACATCATTCTATATCATTGTAAAGTCGACCATTTTCCCTGGTATAGGAGTCCATTCTTCTTTTATTCTTCTATAGGGTGGTAGGGTGGTGCTAGACTAACACATGAAGTCACCAATAGGTTCAAGCCTATGAAAACTTCAGGGTGGTAAGGTGGTGCGAGGGTGAGTTTTAGCTCATTGGGTGTTGGGGCATCCCTTCAGTTTACTACTAAAGAATCTTGGGCATTGGAGCATCCATCCAATGGGAGCTGGAGAAGAATGATTTTTCTGGATTATAGGAAGTTGGAGCTTTCTTTTCATTTGGATTTGAAGATTAAAGAATTATTAGAAAAGTGTTCAGGTGGTTTTTGTCTCGGAGGGGGTTTCCACCTTAAAAAATGTGTGCATTTGTGTTCCTTTCATTTACGGCTATCATTGTACAAACACTGATAATAATTGAAGATTAACTAATGCTCTGAGAGATTAATAATAATACTAATTGAAAGGAATACTGATTCACCCCCCGCCCCTCCTTCCCCTCTCCCCTACCCTCTCAGTATTTCCAACAGTTTTATAATTTACATGTTGGAAATTATGGAAACTTTTATGCCACGGGCTATGTGTCCCTGTCAAAACCTTAAAAGAAAGCATTGTTATAGGCCAAGCTTATATATAAGCTTGGGAACCCAGATGTGGACAATGTTACCAACTTAACGAGAAGTTTATTGAGTTCTTGTTCTTTTGGTGCTTGTTGGAAAATGATGATTTTCATGTTGATTTTGAAAAGTGAGATGCAACATCACCATTTTTCATTCCAGGATTAAAATTTCAAAAAATTTCAACAATGAACTTAAAAACCAAATATCATGATTACAAAAGCATGAAATACCACGTTGAAATGCAAAAGTGGTGATGTAACATGACCTCTTTTTTTAGGGTTAACATTCAAACATTTTTCAATCATGGTATTATAGACCAAATATCAAGACTATGAAAGGCATGGAAAAACACACTCAAATGCAAAAGTGGTGATGTAACATTACCCTTTTTTTAGGGTCAAAATTCAAAAGTTTTTCAAGGATGGGATTAAAAGCCAAATATCACGACTACATAAAAACACTAAAAGTCAACACTTAAAGTTTGTCTACCTTTCAATTTTTCCCTTTTTCCTTTTTCTTTTTTTAAATTCTTGTTTTTTAAGTGTTTTTCAAATTTGTCCAATTTTTTTTATTTTTTTTTTAGCGTTAAATTTACCAATTGATTAACATTACATCCTTGATTGTTGGTACCATAAAAATAAGAGAGCATAAAGTCAACTATAAATCTAAAAGGTCGTTACATAATTGTTGTTTAATTATGAATTATGTATTTTTAATAATTTATATTTTAAAAATGAGATAAAAGTTGTAAGTTTTCTTTTTAGTAAGACCTAATTAAAAGAATAATAATAATAAAAAAATCACCTTTTTATTCTATAACATGTTGAAAAATGTAGATTTTTTTAATTAAAGGGAAAAAAATTAGGGGGAAAAACATCAAAATTATATATATATATATATATATTTATATATATATATATATATATATATATATATATATAACAACCTTTTTTTCGAAAAGAGTGTTTGTATTGTATAATTTTTCCCTTCGTTCACAACAAATACATTAAGCATTTAGAGCTACTTCATCAAAAGTTTCCAATTGTTTTCTCATTTTCAATAAGAATACATGATTTTCATGAGGAGAATATATTTGAGCAACCAAAAAGAGGGATTTTGTAGGTGAATACCTTAAAATACAAAATTTACAACACATAATGCTACTAGGAATTAAAAAAACAAAACAAAAAACAAAACAAAACTCGATTTTAATAAAACACCTAAAAAAATAAACAAATTATTAATATATTTAACAAAAA
>Ga0115851_102059_pt1 | contig 10669 bp, 7 predicted proteins | sample InSIn2gowninarea_FD_83865 | JGI IMG/M metagenome (GOLD analysis project Ga0115851, IMG submission 83865)
CAAAACACTAATCAGACATCCTCGTCTGCAAAATCTAAGCCCAGAAAGCAAAAGAGCGATCGCTAGGGCGTATCTGCAAACTCAAAAGGGACACTAAATATAGCGGAAAAAAGTGAGAAGATGAGGATTCTAAGATCAGAAAACTAACTGGAGTAACTTTCCATGCCGTTACATCGTGGGGACCTAAATGATGCTCAATGGCAGAAGCTTCATCCCTTGCTGCCAAAAAAAGCGCGTACCGGGCGACCTGCGGCTGACCATCGAGCGATTATCAATGGGATTTTATGGATTCACCGCACGGGTGCGCCGTGGGACGATTTGCCCGAATGTTATGGGTCACGTGGTACGGTATCGCGCCGCTTTTATCGTTTGCGATCTCAAGGTATTTGGCAGGAGATTTTAAATCGCTTGCAGCAGAGCGCCGATGCCACTAATCAAATCGATTGGGAGGTACATTTTATCGATAGCACCATTGTCCGCGCTCACCAACACGCCGCAGGAGCAAAAAGGGGGGACTAAATACAGGACAACAATCGCTTAGTGTCCAAGTTTTCCAGGCGCAAGAGGCGCTCGGACGCTCAAAAGGCGGCTTCAGCACTAAAATCCATATCCAAGCCGAAGGCATGGGCAAACCAATGCAGTTTGTCTTAACGCCAGGACAATGCAGTGATGTCAAAGGATTTGACCTTCTTAATAATGCGCTAAAGGTTAAGCGCATTAGGCGGGGAAAACCAAAGCAACGTCCTCGTTACTTAGTAGGCGATAAGGGCTATGACGCGCAGAGGATTCGTCGTACTTTACGTCGTCAGCACACCACGCCTATCATCCCTAAGCGTAAAAACGCTAAACACAAACCTCGCTTCAATCGCGGACTGTACCGAGAGCGAAACCGTATTGAACGGTTAATCAATCGGCTGAAGCAGTTTCGCCGGGTGGCGACTCGTTATGAAAAACGAGCCGAGAATTATTCAGCAATGCTGACGATTGCGGCAATTCTCATCTGGTTAAAATAGCTTAGTACGCTATATCTAGACTTTGCAGATACACCCTAGCAAAATTCATCAAGCAATTATTTATACCAATATTAACTTCAGATTTATTAGCAGCTTTGGACTCACTAAGCCAGCGATCACTAATCGAAAAAAGTCAGGAAAGTGGAGGTAGTTTCACGCTACAGCCAGTAATTATGGAGTACGTTACTAATCATTTAGTCAAGCAGATATGTAAAGAAATTAAAACTCAACAAATTGATATAATTCAACTACTTAGAAACCATAGTTTAATTAAGACACAGACACAAGGCGACACCGAAGAAGTTCAAGCCAGCCCTATTCTCACACGCATTAAAAATAAACTACGTACTATTTTTAGATCGGAAAAATTAATTGAATCTAAGCTGACTGAAATGAGAAAACTGCTGCTAGAATACTCTCCGTTAGAAGTTGGGCATGCAGGTGACAACGTTCGCAATCTGCTCATGTAACTGAAGACTAATTCAAAAAATCGTATCAGATAATGTTATGCCCTACTGCATTAACCCCGATTGCCTAATCCGCGACAACCTTAACGGCGCAGAAATTTGTCTATGCTGCGGTACTAAACTGCATATTAACGATCGCTATTGGCTAGATGAACCTCTGCGCCCCTTGAATCAATCACCTCGTCCTGAAGTCTTTAAAGTATACGCTCGGGGAACGCCGAAAGTCCTGAAATTTCTAAAGAGCAATGAGTTGGGGTACATTAAAAGGTTTGAGCAAGAAGCAAGAATCTTGATTAGTTTGCGCCATCCTGGGATGCCCAAAGCAGATGCAGATGCCTATTTCTCCTATACTCTTGACAACGGTCGAATATTGTACTGTTTGGTGATGGAGGAAATTGAGGGGCAGAATTTGGAGGATTGGTTACAAGAAAATGGACCAATTTCTCAAGATTTAGCGCTCAAGTGGCTAAAAGAACTTGCAGAAATTTTAGGTTACGTGCACCAAAGGGGTTTTTTTCATCGAGATATTAATCCGTCCAACATTATACGCAAACCCAATGGGCAACTCGTGTTAATTGACTTTGGTGTAGCCAAGCAGGTAACAGATCGAGAAGGTGATGGGCAGAATATCACGGTAGTTTATGCATCTGGATATACTGCTGTAGAGCAACTAGATGGCAGATCCGTTCCGCAGTCTGATTTTTTTGCTTTAGGGCGCACATTTGTTCATTTGCTGACAGGTAGCCATCCCAAATTTTTTGTCAACTCCGAAACCGGGCAATTGACTTGGAGACAAAGTTTGCAGCAGGAGGTTTTCGAGGAATTAGCAAATTTTATCGATGAATTGATGGCTCCATCTGTACAAGATCGACCTAATAATACTCAAGCAATCCAGCAGCGTATTCAGCAAATTTCTGACAATATATCGTATCAGGAACCAAATGTAGATAGCGCCAGGATTTTACTTAGCGATCGCAGCCAAGATACCTCTTTTGCTCAGGAGTTACGTGAAGCCTTAGCGGCTGAACAGGCAGTGGTCATAACTGAGTCTCAATCCAGTGACGAAAAACTAACTGACTATGACTGCTTCCTGCTGCTGGTGTCTAGTCACTCAGCAAGTAACATTGTCATGGAAGAGATAGGACGGGTTCGGCAGTTGCTCGATGCTCGGCTCGACAGAAAGCCAGTGATTATGCTCATCCACGTCGGTTCTCCAATGTCCTTACCGCTCAACCATGCTTTGCACAGCAAGCTTCAAGGCATTCCGCAGCGGGAGTGGCCACAGACCGATACCTCAACCCTTGTACAAGAATTACTGGAATTACTGGAAGTGGAACAACCACCAGTACCCGCGGTAAATCCAGGTAGCTTGGGGCAATTTTTACAGAACGTATCCAGCCTCAATCTTTCAAGAAACTGGTTGCTTACTTATATAGGTGAAGACCAACTGCTAAAACTGGGTGCTTTAGTGAATGATTTGATAAACAAAGGGGAGCGCCGAATCCAATCTGGATACTCCTACTGGGGTGTAGGTCCAGTTCAAATGTGGGATAGGGCTTGCAATGACCCAACTTACCATATGCGTAGAAATATTTCCGAGTTCCCACACTATGCTAAACAGCTCGCTCACCTCGTTGACAAGGAGCGCTACAACTTCGTTAGCCTCGGTGTGGGCGAGGGCAGGAAAGATAGGAGTATCCTATCAGATTTCTTCAGTAGTAATGGCAGTGCCCAGACTCGAGAAGACTTTCTGTATATACCTGTTGACATGAGTCTCGACATGCTGAGGATAGCCGTTGAAAAAATTCAAGAAACCAACCCATTACCCCTGCACTGCTGTGTGGCAATTCAAAGAGATATTGAAACCCATAAGGGTATGCAAGAAATTGCTTACATTGCCCAAAATCTTGGATCGCAAAAGCCAATACTTTACGGGTTTATTGGCAATACAATTGCCAACGTTGATAATCCGAAGCAAGTTCTTGACAACATTGCCAACGTCATGAGAGCCGAAGATCTGCTGCTTTTCGAGGCTCAAATAATTAATGCTTCTGCGTTGGAATCCCAACAGCGCCAGGAGACTATGGAAAGTGTTAAAAGAGAGTACCTAAGTGGCTCCTTTCATCGTTTTGCAGTAAGTGCTCTTCTACAAAACACAGATCTGACCATAGAGCCTACTGAAAAGTATAGTTCTTACGTAGTTGATGTATCTTTGCATCAATGGGAGTATGGGCAGGTGCTACAGATTGATTGTTTTTTTGAAAATAATACTGATAGATCGCTATACATGACACTCGTGAATGAGCAATCCGTAAAATTAGATAAAAAAGAAAGAATTCGTCTTTACCGTTCTAGGAAGTTTCCTCAACCCACTTTGCAGAACTTCGTCCAAGCCAGCGGTCTTAGCATACTTGGGGAAAACCACTATTTGAGTGAAAGAGGCACTGGGTTCGTGGTGATGATGCTTAAACGGCAGAATTGAGGCAAAACTAGCTGAAAACTTCAGCTAATATTGTTAATTTGAGCGTGTTACATATTCAGTTTTAGCAGGGCTGATACAAAGAAATAGCACTAAATAAAGGTATAACCCTTGGATGGCTAGGACTTGAACAGATGGACTATTTGGGGATTGATTTTGGACGACCGTAGACTTTCTCAATTTCTCAATATACACTTTCGCTCCTTCACACTCCCTAAAAGCTCGGAACCATTTGTAAGTCAATCGTTTCAGCTTAACGCGCGTACCATTCAACTATAATTCTCATTTCGCAAGGTTTTCAACCATTTTCCTCTCTACTTCCTGACAAGTCTATTTGATTATTCATTAACCGCTATAAGTTTGGTTTAAACGTTTAATAACAGTTTGGTAAGAGTGCCGACCTGTCCTTATCTCATCAAAATATATTTTTTATAAAAATGAACGCGAGTTAAGAAAAGCTTTTATCACATAAGTGAGGAAGACGTACAATTAAACGTGTAGTTTGTGTGTGAGGCTATTGTGATTCCTTTAGAGTTTCTAAAAGCGTTAGCGACTGAATTTGGCATATCAAGCATAGAACTAGAAGTTTTGTCTTTAGCTATTGAGGGTGAATCAATGGCTGCGATCGCTACGAAGTTAAATACTAGCTCAGAGGCGGTGCGTAAAAGACTAAGCGAGGTGTACAAAAAATTTCGTATTACTGGGGCTGGTCCTGGTAAGTTAGCAAGATTGCAGCATATTCTCGTATCTCTGTACCAAGAAAACCAAATCCTACCTCACTTAAGCCCCAACGTTGAGCTAGACAACCGCGAAGAGGTCAATGCTAACTCTCGACAAGATTGGGGAGAAGCACCTGAATCTAGTGCTTTTTATGGGCGCACCGAAGAAATAGCTACGCTAGAACAATGGATTGTAAAAGATCGCTGCCGACTGGTAGCAATATTGGGTATGGGGGGAATTGGCAAGACTAGCCTTGTAGTCAAGCTAGCCAAGCAAGTTCAAGGAGAGTTTAAGTATGTCATTTGGCGATCGCTGCGCCGTGCCATATCTGTTAACAATCTTTTAGATGATATAATTCCACCCCTATCTCATCAGCAAAAAGCCTATTTATCAGAAGATGTAGATAGTAGAATTTCGCAATTGATTGAGCATTTACGCCGTCACCGATGTTTGCTAATTCTAGATGATATAGAAGCAATTCTCAGTAATGGTGTTGCTGGACACTATCGAGAAGGATATGAGAAATATGGAGAACTTTTGCAGCGAGTGGGAGAGCAACCTCATCAAAGCTGCTTAGTAGTAATTAGTCTAGAGAAGCCCAGAGAAGTTAGTTTACTGGAAAGGGAAAACGTATCAATTCGCTCTTTACTATTGCATGGTTTGAAAAAGAAAGAAGCAAACGAGATCTTGAATTCAAAGGGTTTGGCTCAAGGTAATGAATGGGAGACATTAATTAAGGTTTATAGAGGCAATCCGTTATCATTAAAGATAATTTCTACAACAATTCAAGAGTTATTTGGCGGCAGTGTTACAGATTTTTTGGGCTACGACACATTAGTTATCGGTGATATCAATGACTTGTTATATCAACAGTTTCAGCGTTTATCAGAGTTAGAAAAAGATATTATGTATTCTTTAGCGATTGAGCAAGAGCCGGTTCCCTTATCAAAATTAATCAAGCAATTATTTATACCAACATCACTTTCAGATTTATTAGCAGCTTTGGACTCACTAAGCCAGCGATCGCTAGTCGAAAAAAGTCAGGAATGTGGAGGTAGTTTTACTCTACAGCCAGTAATTATGGAGTACGTTACTAATCAGTTAGTTGAGCAGATATGTAGAGAAATTAGAACTCAACAAACAGATAAAATTCGACTACTTAGAAACCATATTTTAGTTAAGACACAGACACATAGTGACACCGAAGAAGTTCAATCCAGCCCTATTATCACACGCATTAAAAATAAGCTACGTACTATTTTTAGATCTGAAAAATTAATTGAATCTAAGCTGACCGAAATGAGAGCGCTGCTGCAAGAAAACTCCCCGCTAGAAGTTGGGTATGCAAGTGACAACGTTTGCAATCTGCTCATGCAACTGAAGACTAATTAAAGAGATCGTCTCAGGTAATATTATGTCCTACTGCATTAACCCCGAATGCCAAATCCCAAATAATCCTGACAACACAGAGACTTGTCTATACTGCGGTAATCAACTGCATATTAGAGATCTTTATTGGCTAGTTGAACCTCTACGCTCGGTGAGTCAATCACCTGGTTTTGAAGTCTTTGAAGTAGATGATATGGGAATGACGAAAGTCCTGAAGTCTCTAAAAAGCAATGAAGTGTCGGCTATTAGAAGGTTTAGGCAAGAAGCAAATATTTTGAGCAGTCTGAGCCATCCTGGGATTCCCAAAGCAGATCAAGATGAATATTTCTCCCATACGCTTAACAACGGTCGAATATTGAAATGTTTAGTGATGGAGAAAATAGAGGGGCAGAATTTAGAGGATTGGTTAAAAGAAAATGGATCAATTTCTCAAGATTTAGCACTGACGTGGCTAAAAGAACTTGCAGAAATTTTAGGTTGCGTGCATCAAGGTGGTTTTTTGCATCGAGATATTAAGCCGTCTAACATTATACGGAAACCCAATGGGCAACTCGTGTTAATTGATTTTGGTGTAGCCAAGAAGGTGACGGATGCAGAAGTTGATGAGCATAATAGCACAGTAGTTTATTCAATTGGATATACTGCTGTAGAACAACTAGAAGGCAGATCCGTTCCGCAGTCTGATTTTTTTGCTTTAGGGCGCACCTTTGTTCATTTGCTGACAGGTAGCCATCCCAAGTCTCTTATCAACTCCGAAACCGGGCAATTGACTTGGAAACAAAGTTTGCAGCAGGAAGTTTCCGATGGATTAGCAAATTTTATTGATGAATTGATGGCTCCAGAGGTACAAGATCGACCTGAAAATACTCAAGCAATCCAGCAGCGTATTAAGCAAATTCTTGGCAAAAATCAACTTCGCTGGTATTGGTGGGCAGTTATATTTGGGTTTCCCGTAATCCTATTGGTGGTGATAAAATGGCTATTTCTGCTGCCCCCACCCCTTTGTAATTCATCTGCTTTAGATGTGAGCGAGATGGCTTTCAGCCGCAATGGTAGCTATTTAGTAACAGCAAGTTTAGACAATACAGTAAGAGTTTCAAAAGCAGCTAGCAATAACAAGCAAGTCCATTGCAATTTACTTGGAGATGGCATAGTAGCTCTCAAATTTAGTCCATCAGATAGCACAAAAAAGGGGACGGAAGAGGGGACAATAGCCACGGTAAAATTGGATGGCGGTGTAGAGTTGTGGAATTTAGATACTGAGGGTAACATCGAACGTTCACAAATTTTACAGGTCTTAGGTCGCGTAGTTGCCCTTGCCTTCAGCCCCCAAGGTAACTATCTTGCTACAGCCGCTGAAGGCGGTACTGTACAAGTGTGGGATACAAATACATATGAAGAAATTAAGCTTAGACCATACGGTTCATACGTAAAGGCTGTTAGCTTCAGCCAAGATGAAAAATATCTAGCCATTGTCGGATTGAATAAGAAAACAAATGTGTGGAAATGGCAAACCACCGACGAACTTACACCACTACCTAATGTAGTAGCCGTCGCTTTTAGTCCAAAGGATAGCAAGTATCTAGCCACAGGTGATGTTGAAGGCAATGTAACAGTCCGCGACACAAACACCTTCCAGGTTGTCAACGAAGTAAATCTCGGATTTTACCCAACGGCTATCAGCTTTAGTCCAGAAGGAAAACATCTGCTCCTGCTCGGTTTGAACAAGAAAGCGAAGTTGTGGGAGTGGGAAAAACACAACGCAACCATAACCCTAGAACGCACCCCAAAGGATAAGGTAGTAGCAGCTACCTTCAGTCCAAAGGATGGGAAGTATATAGCTACAGCCAGTGCTAACGGCACTGTAAGGGTATGGAACAACGATGGTACTTGGAGTGCGGACTTGCCAAATAGCTATAATAGTTTAACGGCAGTTGCCTTCAACCCAAAAGACGAGCAGCAGTTGGGTGTGGCGACTGCCGACGGCAGCGTACAGATAATAAACCGACCAGCGACAAAACAATAACGAGCTACTAGTCGTTTTGTATTTTGCATTCAAATGGTTCAGAATCGTTAGATGTTTTCGGTTCTAGTAATAGGTCTTGGGTTTCTTTAGTTGCAGCATTCATTGCTTCTTTATAACCATTTTTATCAACATTTAGAGCTTCACTAAGATATTTTTGTAAAATACAGGATGCCCGTGCATATTGAGGAATGCGTGGACGTACATATTCATCCGAAGAATTTTCAATAATATACAGCAGTTGTGGATAGTGGCTGTATTTAGCAACAATTTTTGGCTCGTAAAACAGGCGTTTAAGGCTTGGTACAGAGGGGTATGCCAAGGTAAACTTATGCTGAGATGCTGCACTCGTTAAGAACTTAATTGCTTGTAAAGCTTCTTTCTTGTGTCCTGTATTTTTAGCAATTCCAAAGCCCCAGCCGCCTCTGCCTGTAACAATGCCCTTTCCTTCTGCAGAAACCACAGGCGTAATAGCAATATTGCTAGGAAAAGAAGGTTCTAAGCCATTAACCTCAAGCCAGACATCAGGCCAGTTGCGCATAAAAACGGCTTGGTTGTCTCGAAATCGGCTGCGGGTATATTGTTCGTCGTAAGTTTTAAAATCTCGGGGAGAAATACCTTTTTTAATTGTGTCGCGTAAAAACTCAACTGCCTGTGTCGCTTCTAGTCTGTTTAGTCCTACTTCTTTTTGCTCGTTAATCCAGAAGCCCCCGTGACCGTAAAGCACCTCAACAAACATCGCTGCTAGTCCTTCAGTAGGCTTACTCTGCCAGAGATAACCATATGGAATGCCTTTTTGTTGGATTATTTTTTGAGAAATTGCCAGCAAATCCTTAAATGTTTCTGGCGGGTCTTCATGTAACTCTTTTAGCCAATCTTCGCGGTAGAAAAGCACACCCACATCGGCGCGGAAGGGAATGCGATACAGCTTGCCATCATACCTTCCATAGTTAACTTCACTAGGTAGAAAACCATTCAAGTCTTCCCTTGAAAACTCTTGAGTAAGATCCATCACCCATTCTTTCTCGGCAAACTCAGGAACCCAGATAATATCCATGTAAATCAGGTCATATGACGGTGATTCGCTTTGGAAGTCAGAACTGTAGATTTTTTTTACATCGTCGCTAAAATTTGGATCTTTTGGAGAATTCTTACTATAATTCCCTAGCTCAATCTTAATATTTTTGTTGTTGTGATTGAATTGGTCAATTAGCGGTAGCCAGTATTTAGCTTCGCGCACCGGTACTACAAAAGATAGAGTAACAACTGATGGATTAGTACAAGCAGAAAGCAACTTAATACATAGAACCAAGGCAAAAATTAGCCCCAAGATTCGTGGAAACTTTAATTGCTGTAAGAATTTTTGCAGTCCACGTTTCATAAAGGTTGTAGCGTTCAATGCTCAAAAAAGGGTTTAATTTGTTCCTACCTTGATTTCACTACCTGCTAGTGGAGGAGAGCGCTTACTGCAAACAAACGCAAAATAAATTCAGATGAACTTAACATGGCATTGGAGTTACCTAGTTTTCAGCAAAGGATTCGGCAGCTTTTGGTGATGATTGAGAGGAGTGTAACAGTTAAAGCTCGCAGTACGCCGGAAACAGGATGGCGTAATAAGCTTCATTGATTTGAAAACAACAAAACGCATCCTCGCTGCCCAAACGGAAGCTGCTGTCTATATTGCTAACAAGAGTTGTCGCCAGAGTAGGTTGGTAGTGTTTTAGAGCTATGCTTTGGAGCTAAATTGGTAGTCCAATTTCATAGCTATTAACAAACAATCTAACCTCTAGCTCGTGCATCAACTCTATCTTGGAAAAGCAGTACAGTTTACCATTATTGGTAGTTGAGCGATCGCTTTAAGTGGCATATCAGTCAGCTAAGAACTTACTATCTTTAATCGCTGGTGGTTGCTGACAAACTGCTAATTGGCAGACATTAACCTGTGAATGCACTACACCATCATCTTCAATAACAACGCAATTACCATTCCCAACTCCTACTACAAATCCAGCCCAACTAGACATTCTGTGATTGCTAACATCTTTAACTCGGCTGCCATAAGCAATCAGTTGACCGTCATGCCCTTGCTCAGACTGGACCTGAGCCATCATGCTCCCTAAGCGTTCCCGCATGGCAGCTGGGGCAAGTACCAAGATATCTCGCTGTGTCGCAGGTGGTAGCTGCTGCATCGAGCAGCAGAATTTCTGCGCGGCTGCGATATTCGTAACCTGAGCCATTAAATTTATATACTGCTGCGCCAACCCAGCGCAGAGGGATGAAAGCAATCGGGTGGGCATCTCCGCTGCATTACGACTAATGGCATTTTCTACATCTGCGATCAGATCGCAGTTAGCAGCAATTGCGTCAATTGTGTCAATTGAATCTTGAGAGCCATGCTGTATTTCTGTTTCAACCGTTGACACTCCTGTCAACGGCGTGTCAATTATGTCAATTTCATCAACTGGGACAACACTGTCACTAGCTAACGCTACCCAATCAAGCCCGCTATCAAATGCCCCTTCCCCTGGGGGCGGATCAACCTTTGCCACCTTTGGCTCTAACTGTTCCTGATTTGTGA
>Ga0115851_102060_pt1 | contig 10668 bp, 11 predicted proteins | sample InSIn2gowninarea_FD_83865 | JGI IMG/M metagenome (GOLD analysis project Ga0115851, IMG submission 83865)
CATTGTCTAGCAAATGAAGCAGTGGCAGAGTTCCTATAATCAGTCTCCAAGTGGGAGATTGTTGGGTGTGAAGCCTGATTATCTTCTTTATTTACAGGTATCGCCACATTGGACCCCAGTTCATAATGTGGCAGCAACACCACCCATAAAATGTACACTACAAGGGGGGTCTGGTGGGGCGACTGCGATCTTTGGGAGCCCCCCCCCCCGGCGGGGAATCAGGGGCAACGCCCTCGAAGCTAAAAATATATGTAAAATTTCCTTGTAAAATGTTGTAATTTCATAATCAATCTAGGTCATTCATTAGGTAGAGATCTGATGGTAGAAGTTATGTTTAAATTATGGTTCTTTTCCCTAGAAGGCAACCCCTCGCTATATATGAGGAAATTTTATTGCATCTATGTAGATCTGTATTTTTTGTGAGAAAGAGAGAGGAGATTGTGTGAGAGCGAAGAGGGAATTACAGTGGATCTATTGTAGGTTGTATATCTTCAGTTGGATAATATAAAATGAAGGACTGGTTGTTTCTATGTGGACGTAGCCCAAATTGGGTGAACATGTTTATCTATGTCTCTCTTGTTTTATGTGTTTTTTGTGTTTATATTTCTGCAATATATTTTATGTGTTCCATTGCTCTGTAATATATAATTTCCTAACAATATTTTATATCGTATTTGTCGTGGTATTACATATTTATATGTGTGTTTTTTATTGTGCTGAGGTGATGTATTGATTGTTCCTGATAATGTGTTGGAGGGAATGTATTTCGTGTTTGAGCCCATTGTCAATGTCAGTCCAATTATGAAATATGGCTCACGGTTGTATTTAGTTTGTTTGCAGAGATCATGGGCCTAGTATGAAACATTATGAAACAAATTCCATAAATTTTTGAAGGTTGGGGTCTTCAGTGTTGCAGGTAGAGGCTTGTAGGAAATTCGTGGATTCTAAAGGGAGTTGTGGCTTCCTTCTAGTGGTTCGTGGAGAACTTACTTAGGGAGTAGAGACTTCCTTCTAATGGTGGCTAGAAAAATATTGAGGTGGTGTCCTACCTAGTTTATGGGAGTAGTGGCTCACATTGCTTTGTGAGCATAGGCTTGAACACTAGTGGGTAACATTGACTATCTAAATAAGAAGATTTTGAGAAATAATAGGAAGTAAATAGAGACAAAAACAATGATGATTTTTCCCAGTTGGGTTTTCCACCTAACATCTAGTGTCTCATTGTGTGATTATTTTTACGTGATGATTATTGATGCTCTCATGGTTTACATGTTTATGTGTTGCTAATGGTTATATGTTCATTTGTATTCTTGCACATATTATTTACATGCTTATGATGTTTGTTGGCTTAATTTTTTTCTAATGGATGAATGATATGTTAATGTGAAAGAAAAGATAAAACGAGGATACAAGTGATTCATTCCTACACTATTGACTCACCTCCATAAGTAGTGTTAACTATCTAACAAGTGTTATGAGAGACTCAAATTTCCAACAGAAGGAGGCCTATAACTATTTGGTATACTCGTGCATTTTTTAGCCATTGTTTTTCTTGCAATCTATTGGGATACAAGGCAGTTGATTATAGATCTAGCCCACTAAGTAGAGGTGTGTTTTATTAGAGACAAAGATATAACATGATTAGTAGGAGATATGACCCTCCTCCTTCATGCCTCGATCATGTGATGTGTTATTTTTATGAAAACTATGGTCACATGGATAGATATTTCCAAGCTTTCAGTCCTTCAAGGCAGGTCTAAAAATAAAAGCAACAGATCCAGGGTAGGCCTAGTAGAAAATTAAATAAGAATGATAAGAGGTAGCCTACTATAGTGTGGGTGAAGAAGAAGGAGAAACAACTTGTGAAGTAGAGAGATTAACCCCTTTCTGTAATCCATAGTTACTTGATTCATATTCATAAAATATTATAGTAGAGTATGGCAGGTGCATAGCCTAGGGGGGGCATATGATAGCATGATGAATTGATGAAATTGAGTCCCTCGATGATTCCATCACGACTGACTACTACACAAGGGCCCTTCCCAGGGATATTTCCATGTTCGTTAAATGTGAAGCCAAGCTCACCCTGGCTGAGAACTTTGCTGTTGCACTCGAGGTTGAAAAGGATCTTGTATCCATTGGTGCCTTAGAACATGAGTCACGTGAAGATGTGAAACCCTCTGAGAAGAAAAATCAGTCCTCATCAAATAAATTCATAGATAAAGATAAAAATTCCTTCGATTTCGAAGGGCTAGCCAAATCCCTAAAACAATTGAATAATGAAGTGTCTGAGCTAAAGAGAAGGACCAGTGATGCCTCTGATGGAGCAAAGCCCGCTAAGTCCTTTTTCCAAAAAACTAACAACCTCCCCCTTAAAGTGTCGTAAACAACTAGCTTAACCTTCGACATGGAGGAACTAGGAAAGGACAACTTTTGCACTTTCCATTAGGCTTCCCACTCTGAGAAGACTTTCCCACAGTGGCTACATAACATGATTGTCGTAGTCACACAGCTGTTAGAAGATCAAGCCATTGGGGAAGGGGAAGAAGACACTGACGATTCTGAAGAAGATTCCTCTGGTCTCGATGATGATACTCCATCTACTGTGCTAGCCTTTGATGTTATCCATGGGGGGGATGTGTGCACTACTCAAGAGTCCTTCATTGGAGATGTGCCCCCAAAATCCCCCAAAAGTTACAACCTCAGGAGTAAAGGTACTGTGTTGAACTCTACTTTGGAAGCATTGTTACGACGGATCCTTCCCCCCACAAATAGCAACCAGCCATCCACTACTTCTCCCAGAGGAACAGATGATTTAAGTCTGAACAAGTCACCAACGAGTACAAAAGGAGACTCACCCACACCTAGAAATTCAGCTAAAGGGGTTACGGCCAAAACCACCTTGACAATGCAACACTTAGCGCAAGAATCCTCATCTGTGGTTTTCGATTACAATATCATAGAAGATTTGAAGAAAACTCGAGCCAACATCTCTCTGTATGAGGTATGAAATTTGGCCAGTTAGGATGAGTTAATGGCCAAGGCCTTCACTTTCCCTCCTACACCTTCAAAATCCTCCACATCAAGCAAAGGAAACATTGCATTCTGATCCCCATCCATGGTCAACCTCCAAGCTATACTAAACGTTGCAAAGACCAACTCAAGAGGTACAACCCCTCCTTTTCTTTTAATCTTAGAGATCTTTAATTTTAATGTGCACAACTGCCTCATCGAATCTGGCACATCGACCAATGTCATTCCATGGTCGATATGCAAGAAGCTAAACATTCAACTAGAAAATATTGACGCCAAAATTATCGAACTCGATGGCTCTCAAGTCCCGACTGTAGGAGAATTGAATAATGTCATAACTTGGTTATCTTCTAGTTCCCAAGTTCACCAATGAATTGACATAATAGTCGTAGACATTCCAGAGGCCTACAGTCTTCTTCTCAGTAGAGATTGGTCTTGTAAATTGCAAGGCTACTTGGCCATAGATTGGTCTCACTTGTGGCTACCTTACAAGGGAAGGAATAACCAAATCAGGGTCAATAGTGAACCTTGTATGAAACACACTGTAACTGACCTTGAGGGCTCTAATGAGCCAATCAACTATGCCCAACAAGAACTGCAAGTGTGCCTTCTAGATTCCATGTTCGGGTGCTATCGGCCCCATACATTAACCGTTCCCCAGGATATTCAAATTGAAATTCCTGTGCAGATCCTAGGCCTCGATAGCAAAGTTTGTTCCTTAAATTTACATACATCAGGCTTACCTTCCCTCAATACCGAGACATGGACATTGTATTATGATGGACCTAAAACTAACGATGGAGCAGGGGCAGGCTGCGTCCTAGTGGACCCCAAAGGGAATAGATTCTTGATCTCGTGCACGTTGGAGTTTCAATGCACCAACAAGACTGCAGAAAATAAAGCATTGGTCCTCGACCTCAAAAAGGCCATCGACCTAAAAGCGGACTACCTGCAAGTTATTGGGGACTCGAAAATCAGTAAAAGACAGGTATGCAATACCATTCATTATCTTTCACCACACCTCAAGAATTACCAACAAGACGTATGGTGTCTCATAAATTCATTTAAAGCTTTCAATATCATTTATGTTCCTAGATTTAATAATGCTACTTCTGACACTACAGCTAGGTTCACACCCCATAGAGATGGGTTTTCTATTGAAATTATGTATAAACCAGCAGTGCCTGAAAACGTAACTAACTTGCACATTTTCAATGATTACTAGAAGATTCTAGAATTCATGACAAATGGAAAACTGTTCAAAGACATAGCTATCGATGAAGAGGAACACGAGAGATCGCTACAAGAGGAAGAAGGTTTGCGTAAAGGAAATACCTTTCCTAAATGGGTAGTGACACTAGAGAAACTGTTCAACCTCCAGAGCCATTTCAAAGGTCCTCCAAATACCAAAACTCATAGTTCAACTCTCTCACATGAGAAAATCAACCTCGGGACTGAGTCTGACCCCAAGTACATCAACTTGGGGGTAGGGTGCACCCCAGAAGAAAGACGTGCATTCATCAGCTTATTTAGAAAATATCATGATGTTTTTGCTTGGATATATGATGACATGAAGACATATGATACCCGAATTATTCAGCATGTCATCCCTACCAAAGAAGGGTCCAAGCCCTGAAGCAAAAATTGAGGGAGGTGCCCCTGCATTGGAACCCCTCACCCAAAATCAACTCAAGAAATTATTGGATGCTCGCATTATATTCAAGGTTAGACACTCCACATGGGTATCTAATCTAGTTCCAGTGCACAAGAAATCTAGGGAGATATGTCTATGCATCGATTTCTAGAACCTTAACCGAGCCTCAGATAAAGATGACTACTTGATCCCCTCCATGGAGCAAATCCTCTAGACCATTTCAGGATCTAAATTTTTCTCCCTATTAGATGGCTTCTCTAGTTACAATCAAGTTCTGGTAGCCAAACTAGATTGGATAAAAAAAACATTCCGAACTAAGTGGGGGACATTTGCGTTTCACCGCATGCCTTTCGGACTGATAAATACCAGGGAAACCTTTCAGAGAGTGATGGATATCGCTTATGGGGCCTTATGGGTCAAAGTATGGTGGTCTAACTAGAGTGGGTCACCGTCTTTTTGAAGAAAAGGTGCGACCTCCATCACTTAAAGCATATTTTCGAAAGATGTCAGAAATATGGGATCTCCCTCAATCCTAAGAAGAGCATATTCCCAGTTTCGGAAGGCAATCTATTGGGCCACATCATCACCAAGAATGGAATCACTATAGATACTGACTGTGTGCTATAGCGCAGATCCCCCAGCCAAGCACCAAAAAATGTCTACAATTTTTCCTTGACAAAATTATTTTCATTCGTAAATTTATTTCAGATTTTGTGCAAATTGTCAAACCTTTACAGAACATGATAAATAAGGACTCAATATTTAAATGGGGTTGAGAGGAAAAGGAATCTTTTGATAGGATTAAGATAGCGATCGCAGAGGCTCCATCCCTCCCCAACACCGATTTCAGCAAAGACTTTATCTTATACACTTTCGCCTCAGATTCATCATTGGTCGTGGTTCTTACACAAAAGTATTGTGATCATGACGAATGTCCCATATCGTTCATGAGTATAGGACTCCAAGGCACAAAGCTAAAATATCCCGACATCAATAAGCAGGCGTATGCGGTCTACAAAGCAATGAAACACTTCAGACCATACATCCTAAAAAACTGTCATACTAATGGTCCCACATGCAGTGGTCAAATCCATTTTCATACAACAAGAGCTGGGAGAAAGGAGAGCCAACTGGATGACCTCCCTCCAAGAATATGATTTGGAATTCAAACCTTCCCACACTGTGAAAGGGCACAAAACCTGTAAACTGACCGCTGAAGCATCCGATCATCAAAACACGAAGCCTGATCAACCAACCCAGGAAACGGAAGGATGGGAGCACGAAATCAAAATGTACCAGAATTAACTCCTCGGCCCACATGACACCTCTTCATGGTATTCGTATGTAAATAAATACCTAGTGAAGGGAACTTTACCTGAAGGTATGTCTGCCAGACAGAAGAGGGCCTTAGGCTCAAGGCTGCCTCATATCAAATGGTGCAAGGAAACGTTTTCAGAAAGCACCACCTTGGTATATTACTGAGATGTTTAGAATACGATGAAGCCCAACATGTGCTGAAATATCTACATGATGGGCCTCCAGGAGGTCACTATGCAGGCGACACCACGGCTCATAAGATCATGCAAGTAGGTTTATATTGGCCCACACTATTCAAGGGCGCTCATGTCTATCCACAGAAGTGTCCTATCTACCAGATACATGCAGGAAGGCAAGCAAGGTCTACTGCCACACTCCAACCCATAGCGGTTGAGGAACCTATTGAGCAATGGGGGTTGGACATCATAAGGGAGATCATGCCAAACTCGTCAAAACAACACAGGTACATACTCATAGCCACCGCCTATTTCACCCGATGGGTAGAGGCAATTCCATTGCATAAATTTAACGACAATGAGGTAATATCCTATATTAAGCAGTGCATCACAGTCAGGCTTTGTGTTCCAACCTCTCTTGCCTTTGATAATGCTACTTATTTTTTATCTTTGAGATTGTATGATTTTGCTTTAGAAAATAACATCGTATTGAAACATTCAACCAACTACTCTCCTCAAGAGAATGGCCTAGCAGAATCAACCAAAAAAAACCTCATCTATATCATCAAGAAAACCTTTCTTTCCCACCATCGGAATTGGCACAACGCCCTCAGTAATTCTCTATGGGCTGATCAGATAACTCCCAAAACATCAATCGGCACATCTCCCTACATCCTAGTTTATGGGAAAGAAACCATTCTGCCACCCAACTTGTACCCACCTACCCTTAGACTGGCTCGAGAGTGGCAAGGTTCCCCATTTCCTACCATTCAAAGTGGAATCAATGCCTTGGTAAGATTGGAGGAGGAAAGATTGAAAACTAAAGAAAAATTCATCATCCATCAAGCACGGTTCAAGAGGTGGTTTGAAAAAAAATCTTCAGGGTTCTATGAGTTTGATGTCAATGATCTATTGCTTAAGTGGGATCGGGACCATGAGGAAAAAGGTAAGCACACAAAGTTCCAAGCCTTGTGGATAGTCCCTTTCCACATCATAGAAAACATTGGCCATCACACCTTCGAATTGAAAACCCTGGGAGAGTAATTGGAACCCTTCTCGGTGAATGGCCATGACCTGAAATGTTATTTCACCTAGCAACCTCAATGTTGTTGGCCCCACCTTGTACTATAGTTTCCTTTCTTTTTCCTTAGATATGCATCCTTTGTGGTCAGTATTGGTTTTTGTTTGTTATGCGCGTTATCTTTTGGAATAAATTCAAGATGGCAATAAGAGGTTGGAATGGCACTACATATTGGCTCCCGTGGATACTCTCCGGAACCAGTTACTAGCCAAGACTTAAGTCGCGGTGAAAAATCAAGTTGGCCAGATTGGTGGTAATGGGGAAATCGATGGCACACATGGTGTTCACTCTCGCTCACATCGGTCTGACCCGACTGCTAACATGGCTGAAAAGTCCTGAATTTTGTTAACCCATCTGTGGTTCCAGGAATGAAAGGGAAACAGAAGAAACTAGTCATGAGCATACATATATATCAGGAAAACAATAAGGTCTCTGGAAAACCAGAAACAACCTCTTTTCAAGTCAAATAAGTCAAGATCCCTCATACACCAAGGCTTTAATCCATCACCAAATAAGTGCGTATATGCATAGATAAATAAGTTCTAATGAGCACCTTCATCCATTTCATAATAAGGGCTAAAGGACTGAGAAAGGCTTCCTACTCAAAGAGGTGAAGAAACGAATCTATCAGGGTACTGACCAGGCTCGCTCGTAGTGGAGCAATATTCGCGGTTTCTAGGTAATGACTCCATCGGGGTATTGTTCAGGCTCGCTGGCAGTGGAGCAACACCAGAGTACCATGACCATTATACCAAGAAAACTTTTAAAAAGCTCACAGTGTAGTTTTAGCTTCCCCTTTCTTTCCCGGGATGGCGGGAGGTGATACTCTGTCTCATGTGTAAAGCCCATGTCATGCAGGATGGCACAGCTGAGTAAGTTTAAAGCAAAAAGCCGAATACCATCTATGGGACCCACAACTCCATGACGCACACTTAATCGAAGTCTCCTTAAGCTAGGCCCGAAAGAATCAGATATTTTGGAGTCTCCCAAGAAATCGCCAATTGTTGTAGCCACTGCAACAACCCCTCCCAAAATTCTGGAAACTCTGAAATTTTTGGAGCCCCTATACTGGCAGAACCACTGGCCCACCGGGTTTTGTTCAAAATATCAGCAGTCTCAAAGAACCTAAGGAAGAGTCTAATTTTTTCTAGGTAAATCCAGGTCGTTGCTTCCTTCGCTAGTCAGTTGGCCGTGGAGTCAATTCACGACTAAACTTAAGCCTCGTGACTATTGCGACTTCTGTGACTCACAGGTTACAAAGGTCGCAGAGGTCACATAACCACCTTTCCCTCCATGTGTTTCCTTGTGATCAGCTAAGTAACATAGGTCACATCGTCTACATGAAAACATCAATGCAACTATACGACCTTTGCGACTTTGCGACCATCCAGGTTGCAAGGTCGCACCTTTGTCTCCCATCCATGGATGTGACCATGCAACCTACCATGTCACATAGGTCACAAGGTCCCACGAAAGTCCCATGCGACCTCACACATGCGACCAAAACTATATATAAGAGGTCACTCCAACCTCATTTTGTAACCGCTTCCTAGGTCACATGAAAAGCTAGGAGATCCTTTGACTAGGGTTCGCGCATGTCACTATCTTTGGGTAGGTTACTGTCACCTTCTAGAAATCACGATTTTCTTCCAAGTGTCATTTTCTGCATTTCCCAACCTCTGGCATCCTCTCACCCTAGGGTTTTAACTATTTTACTTGGTTTTTTCTTCATCATTTTCCCAGAATAGTTTCCCTAGCTACTCTGTCCCTACCTGGTATCAAGCTTCGGCCTTGATTAAACCTATAACCTCCTATTTTATCTATAGGCATGAACTTACTCACCTAAGAGGGAACCTGACCTCCTAAGGCTATTTCTGTATCTTCCCTGATCTTCGTTCAACCTAAATCGTGTGTCGTGAAGCCGCGATATCCTTTTCCTTGTGAATTCACTACCTCATGACCTTGTGATCCCGTCAGGTTGCGACTTCTAACCAATCCGCCTATCTCGTGACTTGACGACCTTGGGTGATCTGCAACTCATTGTGAAAGTTGCTTAGTTGCACTCCTTAGCCTGCGACCTTGTAACCTGTCTCCCTTGTGACTCACCTTTCACCTACTACAACCTCTTTTTTCCACAATTTTTATTTGATTTTCATGTCATCTCTCTCATCATGGGATTGTGTTTTTGACATGCCAGGTGACGTAGATCTAGAGTGCATTTCCATTTCTTCTTTTGAAGATAAGATGGCTCCCCCTACTGCTAAAGCTTCTGATTGGGCCTCGAGAAGTGAGTCATGGGAGGATGACCCAAAAGAGGAGCCACCTATATTCGAGGATACTACTTGTAGCATCGGCTATTGGGAATGAGATCCCCCAAGGACAGTTTTGGGGCTAAAAGCCCATATTTTGGGTCAAATTTTGTAATAAAGTTGTAAAGTCTCAACATTTTGTGTTCATAGAGCGCGAGGGTGTCATGAGTCATAAAGGGTTGTCTGCCCTTATTTTGTAAAATGTAAAGTCAACTGTAAAGATCTACGCATGGTTCACAGACCATGGGATTGTATAAAAAGAGCTAAGTTAGTAAGCTCTAAGTAGTCATAAGTTTTTCGTAATGGAAGACAAGGCTTGGAGTCCTGGTAGAGATGTCTAAGTTTCGGGTCTTATTGTAGGTAGAAGCTCTGTCACTAAGTGTGCAGAGGCCTAGGGTGGAAGCTCACAGCTGAGTGTGTAAACCCCAATAGCTATGTGCGCAGGGTGGAGAGAGTCTGTAATCATCTAAAGATGTCAATAAAGAGAAGTGTTCTACAAATTTTGTGTCTTTATTTCTTGTTAATGCATCTGGTTATATTATGTTTTGGGCTTACTTTACAATGTTTATGTAATGAGCAAATGTATGTGATTATATTGGGTAAATGAACACAAATAAGAATATCAGATTACATGACGCTAATTGTGATTGTTTAGTAAGATAAGTAAAACAACTAAGATAACTTGGGAACCTGTACAATCTACTACCATAGTAGTGCAAATGTATGTGGACCGTAGGTTAGGGCTACGCGAAGGTCAATTGTATTCCTTCATGGAGGTACTAATGGCCAGAAGAAAGGGCTAAACTGATAGAGCCCTAGAACTTAACAACCTACGCGAAAGCAGGAAAAAAGGGTATAAACCAACATCATGAACATCTCAGGGTGCAAAAACTTGGTTCCATCACCCCCCCATATTGCTTCAGGTGAGACTTCGGTCCATGCTCCACAGGTTGATGCCGAAAGGGCCAATAGTGTAGGGATTTGTTTGGCTAACTAACGCTAGACCCGGGTCAGGCCCCATGCATCCAACAAATGGTTCTGTTGCCGAGACCAGAATCTGCATAAGAGATTTGTGATGTCGTATCATTCAAGTTTGTC
>Ga0115851_102061_pt1 | contig 10667 bp, 7 predicted proteins | sample InSIn2gowninarea_FD_83865 | JGI IMG/M metagenome (GOLD analysis project Ga0115851, IMG submission 83865)
TAACACAAAAAGAAACGGAGAGAGAGGGTCTCCTTGGTGAATGCCTCTAGAGGGATGGAAAGTTTGAGAGGGAATGCCATTTACTAAAATGGAGAAAAAAAGTAGAGGACACCAGATTCATTACCCATCTAACCCAGGGTGGAGACAAACCCAAGGCAAATAACATTCTTTGCATGTATATCCAGCTTGATTTGTCAAAAGATTTTGAGAGATCAATTTTGAGGAGCATACCATTTTTTTTGTTGTGCTTTAAAGAATGAACGATCTCATGTGTGAGGATGATGTCGTCAATGATTTTCCATCCTTCTACGTATCCGGATTGTTCTGGCGATATTAGCAGGGGGCAACAGTTTCAAATGGGATGCTATGACTTTGTAGATAACATTGCAGAGAGCTATTGGTCTGAATTTGTACAGAGTTATAGAATGCTCTTCTTTAGGTATGAGTGCAATAAAGGTAGCATTTAGAGATGGAAGAAACCAATACAAAGTTCTAGATTCTTCCACAACTTGCCAGACATCCATTTTGATGAGATCCCAAAATTTATGAAAGAAGTTGGAGGTAAATCCATTTGGTCCAAGAGCTTTCTCCTCTTTGAGTTGATTCGCTGTTGTTTCAACTTCCTATCGAGTAACTGGTCTAAGGAGTAATTGATTATGTTCTTTTGTGATGATTTTAGGGATGTGTTAGAGAATCTGTCCTATTGCTACAGTTTGTTGATTTTTGGTTATAATCCTAATGGATTCACATTAAACCTAAAGAATGATATTATAAACCCTATGAATAATATTATACCCTACGAATATGAAACCTTAGATTAATAAACCTATGAGATTGATAATATTAGTGTTCCGCTTTCCCTCTTTTAGTCATTTTACTCTAGATTTATACTTCCAGAGGATCTCTTCATGCTTTCTTCTTTCATCTAATTGATTCTGAAGGTTCTTTTCTTTTTCAACCAAGGCTTCTGTTCTTCCTTCAATAATTATTTTTTCCGAATCTCCATCATTTATTGTGCTAGAGCTCTTTGGGCTTGAAAGATATGTCCAAAGGTCGTTGGATTCCATTACTTGATATGTGCTTTGAGATGTTTGAGCTGTTGTTGAAGTTGATACATTTTTTATCCTTCGGGGGGTATGAAGCTTTTCCAAATGGAGAGGACCATATTACTGAATACCGTGTGGGTAAGCCAAAATGCTTTAAAATGGAAGGGTCTCCTTGTGGAGTTTCCAGGTCTTTGCCATTGCAAAGATATGGGCCAGTGATCTGACCGAGAAAAAGGCAAGATTGAGGGAGTAAAATCTCCTCCTACATGAATTGCATTATCAGATAACAAAAAGCAATCTAGTCATGAGGCTATTTATTGCAAGCCTGATCTTTTATTATTTCATGTGTACATTCCATTGTTAAAAGGAAAATCAATGAGCCAATTATTTTGTATGAATTCCTTGAAGTGGTTGCTTTCCATTTCTAGTTTGACTCAGTGTCCATTCTTTTCTTCAAGTTTAGTGATCATATTGAAGTTCCCCACTGTAATCCAAAGAGGATGGGCTTTGGTGGAGTTGATCCTTGCAACTGTGTTCAACAATGCCAATTTGTTTGTAGCATCTTGAGGGAAATAAACATTGGTTAGATGTGCATGAATATTGGTCCCAATAACATGAAAAGTTGCTTGAATGAGATTATGATTCGCATGAAAATTAGCGAGCAAAATAGTTTGCGTATCCCATGCGATTGCCAGTCCCCTTGAGGCTCTTGAAGCATCCACCCTATTGACTGGCTTCCTGTGAGGATTTTGAGAGAATGGTGCCAAGGGTATTACTATTACATTTTGTCTCTTGCATGAAGAAAATTTGAGGTTTCTCCTGATGTATCATGTTTTTTATCATTTTACACTTCACATGGCTGTTTAACTCTCTTAAGTTCGATAACGTCAGCTTCATGGTTCAAGATTGGGTAGCGCCCTGTAATACTTTGTTAATTTGGAATATCTTCCTGACTCCACCAACATTTCCCCAATGATGATGGTTCTTTGTAGATATGTTTTTCTTCCTCATTTCTTGGTATCTTTGGGAAGGTTTTTCCCATCCCATTGACTTCCCGGTTGGAATCCTAAAGTTCGTTGCTGATTTCCTCTAGAAAGGATTACCTCCAAACTTTTAAGTTGTCTATCTGGGATTTTATCAAACTCTTTCCTTTTGAAAGCTTGCTCGAGGCTAAATATATCCAAATCCCCAATGTCAATACTCTCAGGCTCCTCTTCCATATGTTTAGGCTTGCTACATCCTACTACTAAATCATTTGAATGAATTGGTTCTTGGAGAAAGATATCCATTTTCACTCCATTGTACCTTGATTCAGATTCCTTAGTGAGATTAGATGTTGGGCTTCTTAGGGTCTGAGGTGGCTTTAGGTCTTTCCTTGTGGCTGAGGGCTGGATTATCAAAGAATAATAATATTAGTATTAATATTAAATAATTAATTAATCAATAATTAATAATCTATTATGAAAAATAATTAATTAATAATTAATATGTAATAATTAATAATAATAATAGGCTTTACTTTACAGACCCATACTGAATGTTTTTTGATTCTTTGAAATAGATGTACAGAACAATGCAATAGAACGGTTGAGCATACCCTGCGTGGTAATGCGACTTAACAGCAAACTGATAACACTGATAAAACAGACTCTCTTATGTAAATTTTCTGCTCATTAATGAAATATTTATGGATTTTTCCAGAGGAAAAATTAATAATAATAATAGACATCAATTATTTAATCAATAATTTTTAATTAATTATTAATAATATATGATTATTCATTAATTACTTATTATTATTAAATATGAAAATCAACCATTGTTATCTATGGTCAGCCATGCTCCAATGTCGTATGCTAACAAAGATTGTCTCAATATGAAAATGAATCGTCATTAACAATTGTCAAGAATCATTGTCACATTGTGAGGAAGATTATTTCTTGGTCCAAAGTTACATTATGACAACCATGGTCATCAATGGTCAACGATGGTCAAACTTCGCATTGTTGCAAAGGCTGTTTCAACATGAAATCAACCATGGTCAAACATGGCTCAACATTTTATTGTGACAAAGATTGTCTTAATATACAAATCAATCATGGCCAACCATTGTCCAACATCGCATTGTGACAAACATTATCTCAATATAAAAATCTATGATGGTCCAAAGTCACATTGTAACAAAGGTTGTATTGGTATGAAAATCAATCACGGTCAACAATGGTCAAACATAACATTGTGATAAAGATTCTATGAATATGTAAACAAATAATGGTCAACCATGTTTATTTTGGGGTTTATAATATTTAATAGGGTTTATATACCTTGGGTTTATAATATTAAACCCAAGGGTTTAATATTATTCCCTTAGGTTTTTAGTATTAATCCCTTGCATTTATTAGTCCCTTGGATTTATTATATCAATTCCTTGGGTTTATTAATGTAAGGGTTTAGCCCTTGGGTTTATAATCATAATTACAAACATGGTCAACCATGGTCCAACATCACATTGTGACAAATATTTTCAAAATATGAAAATCAAACATGGTCCAATGTTGCGATGTCATAAAGATCGTGTCCATATGAAAACCAATGATGCTCAACCATGATCAACCATGGTATAATGTCATGTTATGACAAAGATTGTCTCAATTTAAAATGAGCCATCGTCAACTACAGTCAAGCATGTTTATTTTAGGGTTTATAATATTTAACTTAGGGATTATATACCTTCAGTTTATAATATTAATACCTTGGATTAATATTATTCCCATGGGTTTATAATACCATTGGGCTTTAGAATTCATCCCTTAGGTCTATAATATCAATCTCATTGGTTTATTGATCTAAGAGTTGATATTCCTAGGGTATAATATTATTCATAGGGTTTATAATATCAATCTTTAGGTTTAATGTGAATCCATTAGGATTATAATCATGGTCAACAATGGTACAAGCTCACATTTGTGAAAAAAAAAATGTCAATATCAAAATCAACTAATATCGCATTGTGGAAATGATTGTCTCAATATGAAAATCAACCATGGTGCATTATGACAAAGCCCATAATGGTATGAAAATCAATGACGGTAAGGCATGGTTAACCATATTAATTTTAGGGTTTATAATATTTATCTTAGGGTTTTTATACCTTAATTTTATAATATTTATCCCTTGGGTTTATAATCTCTTGTCTTTTTAGTATTATTCCCTTGGGTTTATTACTCTAAGGGTTAATATTCTTACGGTATAATATTATTCATAGCATTTATAATATTAATCATTAGGTTTAATATAAATCCATTTCATTTATAATCATGGTAAATCATGGTCCAACGACACATTGTGAGAAATATTTTCTCAATAGGAAAACCAATGTCACATTGTGACAACGATTGTCTCAATATGAAAATCAAACATGGTTAACCATGTTCCAATGTCTCATTGTGAAGAATATTGTTTCAATATGAAAATAAACCATGGTAAATCATGGTAAACCATGGTAAATAAACATGGTCAAATTATGAGAAATATTGTCTCTTGGTCTAATGTCACATTGTGACAACCATGGTCATCCATCGTTAGCCATGGTCCAATGTCACATTGTGATAAAGATTGTCTCAATATGAAAATCAACCATGGTGAAACATGGCCAACCACTATCCAATGTCACATTATGACAAATTTTCTCTCAATATGAAAATCAATCATGGTAAAACATAGTCCAACGTCACATTGTGACAAAGATTCGGTTAATATGAAAATCAATCGTGGTCAATCATGGTTAACCAAGTTTATTTTAGGGTTTATAATATTTTTCTTACTGATTATATAACTTGGGTTTATAATATTAATCCCTTGGGTTTAATATTATTTCCTTAGGTTAATAATACCCTGGATTTATAATATTGATCCCTTTAGTTTATTATACCCTTGGGGTTATAATATCAATCCCTTGGGTTTATTAGAGTGTCGCATTATGACACAGATTGTCTTGGTAATAAGATCAATCATGGTAAGGCATCATAAACCATGTTTATTTTAGGATTTATAATATTTATCTTAGGGTTTTATACCTTGGTTTTATAATAGTTATCCCTTAGGTTTAATATTAGGGTTCTTAGTATTAATCCCTTGGGTTTATAATATCAATCCCTTGCATTTACTAATCTAAGGGTTCACATTCCTAGGGTATAATATTAGTCACAGGGTTTATAATATTAATATTTGGGTTTATTATAAATCAATTTGGTTTACAATCATGGTCAACCATGGTCCAACATCATATGATTACAAAGCTTTGATCAATATGAAAATCAACTAATGTAGCATTGTAACATTGATTGTCTCAATACAAAAATCAACCATGGTCAATGATGTTCCAACATACCATTATGACAAGATTGTCTCAATATCAAAATGAACCATGGTGAATCATGGTCAAACATGGTCCCATTGTTACAAAGCTGGTCAGCCATGGTCCAATGTCGCATTGTGACAAAGATTGTCTCAATATAGAAGTCAACCATGGTCAACCGTAGCTAACTAATGTCCAACGTCACATCGTGAGAACTTTTGTCTCAATATGATAATCAATCATGGCCAACCATAGTCCAATGTCAGATTTTGACAAAGATTTTGTCAATATGAAAATAAATTATGGTCAACTATAGTCAATGATATTTATTTTAGGGTTTATAATATTTATCTTAGGGTTTATATACCTTCAATTTATAATATTAATCCATTGCATGTAATATTATTCCCTTGGGTGTAATACTATTCCCTTGGGTTTATAATACCTTGAGGTTTTAGAAATGATCCATCAGGATTATTATTCCCTTTGGTTTAAAATATCAATTCCTTGTGTTTATTAATCTAAGGGTTTATATTCCTAGGGTATAATATTTTTCATAAGGCTTATAATATTAATCCTAGAGTTTTATATAAATCCAGTGGGTTTAGAATCATGGTGAAACATGGTCAATGCTAATTCGTGTCACATTATGCCAAACATCATGTTAATATTAAAATAAATCATGGTGTACCATGTTTATTTTAAGTTTTATAATATTTATGTTAAGTTTTATCTACTTTGGGTTTATAAAATCCATCGGTTAGGTTTATTAATCTAAGGGCTCATATAGCTAGGGTATAATATTTTTCATAGAGTTTATAATATTAATCTTTGGGTTTAATATAAATCCATTGGGCTTATAATCATGGTCAACCATCGTCCAACATCACTTTATCACAAATATTTTCTCAATATGAAAAGAAATCAATGTCGCATTGTGACAATGATTGTATCAATATGAAAATCAACCATGGTTAACCATGTTCCAACGTTGCATTGTGACAAAGATTGTCTCAATATGGAAAGCAACCATGGTCACATTCTAACAAGGATTGTCTCTTGGTCCCATGCCACATTGTGACCACCATGGTCATCCATGGTCAACCATGGTCCAATATTCAATTGTGACAAAGATTGTGTCAATATGAAAATCAATCGTAATCAAGAATGTTTATTTTAGGGTTTATAGTATCTATCTTAAGCTTTATATACATTGAGTTTATAATATTTATCTTTAATATTATTCCCTTTGGCTTATAATACCTTGGGGTTTCATAATTTATCTTTTAGGTTTATCATTCCCTTGGGTTTATATTATCAATCTCCTAGGTTTATTAATCTAAGGTTTCATATTCCTAGGGTATAATATTATTCAGAAGGTTTATAATATTAATTCTAGGGCTTAATATAAATCCCTTTTCTTTATGATCATAGCCAACCATGGTCAACGATGGTCCAATTTTACATTGTATGAAATATTGTCTTTTGGTCCAATGTCACATTGTGATAACCATGGTTAACCATGGTCCAATATCAGATTGTGACAAGTACTGTCTCAATATCAAAATGAACCATGGTCAACCATGGACAACCATTATCTAATGTCGCATTGTGACAAATGTAGTCACAATATGAAAATCAAGCATGGTCAACCATAGTCCAACGTCACATTGTGACAAAGGATGTGTCATTGTAAAAATAAACCATGGTCAAACATGTTTATTTTAGGGTTTATAATATTTATTTTAACATTTATATACCCTAGGTTTGCAATATTTATCCCTTGGGTTTAATATTACTTCCTTGGTTTTATAATCCCTTGGGTTTTAAGTTTTAATCCCTTGAGTTTATAATATTTATCTTAGGGTTTATATACCTTGGTTTATAATATTGATCCCCTAGGTTTAATATTATTCCCCTGGATTTATAATGATGCTTCTAGTAATGTGGATAGGTGTCTAAAAAAGGAGGGAGTTGTTGCTTCATGTGAGTGGTGGCTCACAAAACATATTGATGTAATAAAATAGGTGCTCTCATTTTACATCAATAACAACAATAAGATTTGGTGGTTCCTCCAGAAAGGGTTTCCACGTAAATCCTTGTGTCTCACATGTATGATTCTCATGGTGTGTGCTTATATGTTGATTTCATATTATTGCCACATAATATGTTTCTGTTGGTTATATGGATTTTTTCCCAGTTTAAATATGAAAAGTTTATTGCATAAAAAGTTAAAACTTAGACATAATATTGATTCACTCCCCTTTCAGTGTTAATATTGTTTCCAACAGGAGATTCATTATTTTGTATCCTTTGATAACCACTTATGATATGAAAGAATGGATTTGCGTGGTTCGGAGTACTTGTGATGTGGTAGGGGGACACATTAACCTATCTAAATCAAAGCATTTCCCAGTTGTTGTCCCACAAGTATTTCACTTTACAGAAATGGTATCCTAGTATGTAACCCGATACTTTCCAAATAAAATAGTTATTGTCTCATCTCAAGAAGGAAATGTAATAATGAAAAAAACAACATATTCTATTGCAAACATGTTTTTTTTCCAAGCAAGGGCGGTCTACAAGGAATAAAAAAGCCTACATTGTAATAAAAGTGGAATTCTTGCTCCATATGTCAAGCGAAAAATGGTCAACAACTATTTTAAAGAATGAGTGTTTTCTCCATTCAGTTATCCCCCTTATGACATTATATCTCTTGGTTCTATGACCAACTTGTATTTTTCCATGGTTTCCCAAGTTCTTGGTCTTGATTCTAATGTCTATGTAACCTAGACAATTCTAGGTCTCTTAACCTCCCTATGTCATCCGACCACTAAAGCCTAAACCAAATTGTATTTTCTACAATTTCTGTTTGACAAAATTCATTGCCAAATGATAAAAATGGGAAGGGGAGGTCTTTCCACTACCAAGTGTTATAAATCTAGATCACTACTGAGAGGGAGGGGATGAGTCAGTAGTGGTGGAAATTATAAACTTTTATTTTTTATTTTTGTTCACTAATATATTAAACGACTAATAAATCAACATATAAGTAGGAATTTGAACATTCAACTACATCAAGAATCAACATATAAGAGACATCACACATAAAACAATAATGAACAATGAGATATAATATATTTTTGGTGGAAACCTTGAAGGGAGAAAAACCACCATATCACTATCTCATTTCTATAAATCTCTTATTAATTACTAATCTTCTAATACAAATATTAACTGGCTACCACTAGCAAGGAGCTAGTACCCCTATAACAATTTAGTCGAGGAACCAACACCCCTTTAAAAATTTAGTTGGCCACTACCATCAAGGAGCCACTACCCCTATCTTGGAAATGCATGACTTGTTAGAGGCCACTACCTCCTCAAAGTCTCTGTGGCCACTTTTTAAAATATCTCAGATTTTACCCCAATCATCAAAGGAACTCTCTCTATAGCACAATCTCGATAAAGTATCAATAAATCCCAATAGAAAGTCCTCTCTCTTTATCACACAATCCTCTACAAATTATTCTCCTCTCTAATCGTTGCTACTTACAAACAACATTGTCTGGGACATGCATAGTAAAATATGATTTAATTTAGATATTTAATATGGTCCTACAACCACACTACTTCTCTCTCAATGGCACACTCTTTTTGTCCATCCAAACATAACTCCTCAAGTTATTCTCCTATATATAATGTTTCTCCTTCACTTGTAAACTTTGATCACCTTCTAGATGAGGAGAAAACCTTTTTCTACTACTAAACTCTTTACCATGAGAAAATACCATATAAATTTCCCTTGGAGTTGTCTTTAGTGCTTTCATAGGCTAGGAAATTCCACTTGTTGGTCATGGAACACCATCGATACACATAACATGGTTTGTAACACACTTTCTACGTGTATAGCTTCATTATTGCTACAACATACCTTAGAGGCACTTTCCTTCATTGTAACATGCCTTTGAGGTTGTTACCTACATTACCTCTTCCAAATATGCCCTCTCCAACCACATTTGTAGTTCAAATTTAGGACATAAACACACAAGCTTGAGATACTATAATACTCATGGAAAGCTGTACATTGGACCAATACAAAGCAAGAAGTCATAATTACAAAGCTAAGATGGAAACAATACAATTCCAGCAAGATTCCCCTTTGACATTGATGTTAACCTAAACATAATCTTCCTTCCTAAACCTAAATTTTGAAGCTAAGATGAATACGTTCTCCCCCTTTGACATCAACATAAAGGGGAAATGCATAACAAGTATAAGACCATGCCTTCTCAAAGTTGATCATACTCCCTGTGAACATGTAATGGGCTACAAACATCTTCTCCACTCTACTATATGTCATATCTGCTTTGTCATTTCCATTGAGTCACATATAAGAGACTCAACACATACATGGCCAAATGGTTTGAAAATAATCATAGTGATAATACATTAGATACAAGGCTTAAACAATATGATTCATGGCTATAACACAAGTCCATAATCCCATAAGTTAAACCACTAATTGTAGCATACTCCCCTTGAGAGGTTGAACACTATGCTGTCACAAAGACTAATACTACTTGATATTCTTAAAGAAAACTCCATTAATAATCGATTATTACAAATAATTATTTAATAATTAATATCTCATAATTGTTAATAATAATATTTAGTTGGTAATAATATTAATTAATAATTAATATTTCATAATTATTAATAATAATATTTAGTTGGTAATAATAATAATTAGCAATTAATTAATCAATAATTAATTATTAGTTATTAATAATATTTTATTATTAATTAATTATTAAATATTATTAAATATGAAAATCAGCGATGCTCAGTGTTAAAATTGGCAACTAGGGCCAAACTCCATGTGGGTAATATTATTTATGGCAGTTGATATTTTTCTTGGATCCCTCTCGTCGAGGGGTGTAGGATTGATCTAAAGATCATCCGATTTCGATAAGTGTTTATGAAGATATGAATTTATTTTGATTATGGACAAATTTTCAAGTCGTCTAGCAACTTATGTAGGGTCAGAAGCCCAACAATCATGTCTATTCAACCTCTATATTTTAGTATAAATAGAAGAGGACTTGAAGTCATTTGTCACACACACACTCACTCTTGTGATCTCACTTCATCTTGTTTTGGGTTTAATGAAGATGAGAGCTAGAGGGAGTGCCCTAGGGTATACATTGCCCTAGATAACATACCCAAGATCTAAATGCAGTCATGGGGGAATAAGCTCTACA
>Ga0115851_102063_pt1 | contig 10667 bp, 2 predicted proteins | sample InSIn2gowninarea_FD_83865 | JGI IMG/M metagenome (GOLD analysis project Ga0115851, IMG submission 83865)
CTTTTTGAATGATTTTTTGGGTTTAATATGCTGTTGTGTATTAGTTAGTTTAGTTTGTGGTTTTCCTGTTAACCCATGGTTTTAGCGATAGCCGAATCAGTCGGTCTCTGGCTCTCGTTTCACCAATTTATCCCCTGCGAATTCAAGCATCAATGGCTTTTTGAATGATTTTTTGGGTTTAATATGCTGCTGTGTATTAGTTAGTTTAGTTTGTGGTTTTCCTGTTAACCAATGGTTTTAGCGATAGCCGAATCAGTCGGTCTCTCGCTGTCGTTTCACCCATTTATCCCCTGCGAATTCAAGCATCTCTTGGGTTTAATTTGCTGCTGTGTATTAGTTAGTTTAGTTTGTGGGGTTCCTGTTAACCCATGGTTTTAGCGATAGCCGTGTTTAATGGATTTAAGGCTCTCGTTCCTAGTCAATAATTGCAACCTGATGAGATTTCAATTAGATTTAACTTCTCCTTCATCGTTTCAATCCGCCCGCCTGTCTTAGGCATATGCGTCTCTGGCTCCTCTACCTTAACCAATGTATCCCCATCAATTCAATTCAATTCAAGCACATCTGACTTTTTGCTTGATTTCTCATAGCCCTGTTTTTGGGTTTCATTTGCTGTGTATTGGTTTAGCGTGTGGTTGTTCTTTGGTACAACCTCCCGTATATTATACTATATTAGTTTAGTTTAACGTGTGGTCCTTTTTTGATGTTACTTTGCGCTGTGTGTTGGAGCTTTTTTTCGGTATTTTTAAGCTTTTAGGTGAATTAATGAAATATTGAGCAATTGTGTGATCAGTGTGGGTTATCATTGGGTTTCCCGAGCATTTTTTTCCAGGCTGTTTTACACCCCAATCCAATGCATGAACTATTATTGTCTTAAGGTTAGGTTAGGTTACGTTAACTTAGGTTAGCGCAACACTACAGAATCATCGATTCATTCTAGGATGAGTTTAGGTGTAATCCTCTGTTTAGGAGAACCAAATGGACACCTATATATAGCCTTTTGTGTGTATTAATTTAAATCAGGTTCATCCGTCTTCTATAATCAATGCGGGGCATATGTTATGTTGTATTAAAAATCTCATTAAATTTCCTTTTCTTCCAAAAATGCAACATGTCAATTGCACAACTAACTCATTCATGAAAATCGGGCTTTTCTGCCCCATGTGGGGTTAAATTAATAAATCGCTGGACTAATTCAACGCCCCCATCAGGTCCGTGTATATATCTATATATAAATGAAATCACCACCTCCCATTTGTACTGATTGATTTCCAGGAGAGATGTTCAATGGCTCTGATTTTTTATTTTTTTTAAATAGACTTCATATTAATTATATTATTAAAATTAAATAATAATTTATAGTTTAGATTTTTATATAGATTTATAAATTATATTGATCAATTTTATATTTTATTGAGAAAGAATATTTATATCATATGTGCACTTTGTTTTTTTGTATTTCTTTTTTAATCGCTGGTTTGCTTACAAAAGTTGCTCTGTGTTTTTTATATTTCTTTTTTATTTCCAGGGTTGCTTAGAAGATTTGCTCCTAAATAAGGGTTTACTTATACTTTTTGAAAAGTACCAATGAAGGTAAAACCATTTTCATTATTTGAGTATATAATAAGAGAGATATATATACAAGAAAAATTACAAAATTTGCATTATACTTCATTGAAAATATTTCATTTTTTCACGTGTTTTTTTCCTAATATTTATATGTTGTGTGGCAGATATATTTACAGTTAGTTACACGAATGACTTACCTATGCTTTCTGAAAAATACCAATGAAGGTACATTCATTTTCATTGTTTGAGTATATAATAGAAGAGATATATATAAAAGAAGAAATATAAAATTCTCATTATTCTCCATTAAATAAATATTTCTTTTCTTTCATGTGTTTTTTTCCTGATATTTATATGTTGTATCGCAGATGGCTTTTCATTAGGGTTCTACTTATATGTTGTATTGCAGATTTATTCACAGCAATGGTTGTGTTCTCATTATGGTTTTGATCAATGGAAATTCTCAATTTTGTGAGAAAATTATGTACATACACTTATTAACAAAGTGATTTTTTTAATGGTAGGAGTTAAAACTCCTTCCAAATGCTCGAGGAGGATGGGGCCCCATTCTTCTTAGAGTAGTGTAGAGTTTTTTGTGGGTTGATTATTTTTCCTTAAACTCATACATATGACAACACATTTTTTTATACAAGTTTACTTTATAGCATTTATATTTAAAACATGCAATTTTACACTTCAATTATATCAATTTTATATTTTAAAATTCTTAAAATAATTTCGGCACATAGAAATTATACAATTTTAGACAAATGCATGAAAAAACACAAAATATCTATCTACTAAACAAACCATTCATATTTGGTGGTTTTATACTATATTTGCATCTTTATTGATTTTTTGAAAGCTTTTTGCCATTTGTATACTATTTCATATTATTTTTGTTTTTGATTGGTTTTTTAAAAATCTCTGGTTTTTTTTGGGGTATTATTTTATATATTTCTATAGTTAAGTAAGATGATATATATAATTGATAAAATTTTGAATTGTGTAAGATGTATTTATTCTGAAATTCTATATCTATTTGTGGTTTTGAAAATGTTTTATTTAAATATTCTGAATCTAAATTCTATGTTGTGTGTTTGTTTTTTTGAATTTGTATTATGTATGTTTATACCAGATTAGTTGTATAAATATTTGTATGTGATTTGAAATTGGACAGAAATTGAAATTGTGATGTGTTTGTGGTATTGAATTGTGCTTGCAATGAATTTTGTTGTGTAAATTTGAATGTATATATAATGTAGGTGTGTGTTTGCTTATTTGAATTTATTTTTCTTGTATGTTTATGCCAAAGTGGTTGTATGGATATTTGTATGTGATTTGGAATTAAACACAAATATAAATTGTAATGTGAGTTTTGCGTACTGAATTGTGATTGCAAATGTGGGTTTTCTGTATTGAACTGTGATTGCAATGAATTTTGTTTTGTAGAATTGAATGTGTAGATATAGTCTAGGTTTGAATTAATGTGTTGTGTGCTTACTTATTTACAATTACATAGGCATACTTGACCCTCTGTTTTTGTATGGACTTTAAATTGTATAATATGTGTTTACTTATGTGATTTGAAATTGTAATGTGGTTTGAAATTGTGTTGACTTTAAATTGTATGTATTTTGAAATTGTATTGACTTTAAAATGTGTGTGATTTGAAATTGTATTAACTTTAAAATGAATGTGATTTGAAATTGTATTGTTCTTAGTGTATTGATTTGTAAACGTGATGAGTTCTATTGCGTGTAATTGTGATTGCAAATGTGTGTTTTTTGTATTGAATTGTGATTGCAATGAATTTTGTTTTGTAGAATTGAATGTGTAGGTATAATCTAGGTTTGAATTAATGTATTGTGTGCTTACTTATTTAAAATTGCATAAGCATATTTCAGTGTTTTCTTTTGTATGACTTTAAATTATATAATGTGTGTTTACTTATGTGACTTGAAATTGAAATGTGATTTGAAATTGTATTGACTTTAAATTGTATGTGATCTGAAATTGTAATGTGCTTAGTGTATTGATTTGTAGCTGTGATTTGAAATTGTAATGTGTTTGGTGTGTTGATTTGTAGTTGTGATGAGTTTTATTGTGTATTTAATGTAGATTTACTTACTCCTCTGAATTTGAATATGTATGTTTGTTTATTTGAAATTGTTTATATATGTATCTAGAGTGTTTTGTCAATGGTTTATGTATATTGTATGTTTGTATGTGATTTGAAATTGTAATGTGCTTGGTGTTTGATTTCTAGTTGTGATGAGTTTGTTTACTTGAAATTGTTTATTTATGTATATGAAGTGGTTTGTCAATGTTTGGTTATGTATTTTGATATGAACTTGTATATGAATTTGTAATGTTTATCTTCTTTGTGTTGATATTGCATGTGTATGTAAGAAAGGTTTTATCAATGTTATGGTTTTATGATGTATGTTTGTATGCAATTTGAAATTGTAATGTGCTTGGTGTATTGATTTCTGATTGTACTATTTTATAAAATATTCTATTATAATTCAAACTTTTTAAATATTTTGAAACCTTTTTCTTTTAAGTGAAATTTCTTGCATTTATCATTTAAAAGCTAACAAGTTAACTTTAACACTTGCAATAAAACACATACATTTTATTACATATAATTTTAACTTGTTTTTGAGAAAAAAAAAATATTATTAATAACTATTTTTAAAAACATCAATATGATTAATTATAAATTTTTATCATAATTTATTTACATTCATGCTAAGAAAATTAATATGTTATTAAAAAAATACATTAATCTTGTTAATCATTTAACGTATTAACTTAATATATTTAGAGGAAAAAATTCATTAATATCATTAATCATTTAACATATTAAATCAATATAATTAAAGCAATCGAGCATGTTGATATGTTAAAAACTCCATATCAACAAAAATGCACACAAGTTTTTGGGGCACATAAGCTTCCACCTTCACGTGGTTGACCCTGTTAGTAGAGATGAAATTCTCGAAGCAAAGAGGAGCTGATTTTTTTATTTTTTAATGAAAAATTATTATAATAAACATAATAAAAATAAATAAATAAAAAAGTTACATAATAAATAATAAATTATTATAATAAATATTTAAAAATAAACCTAATAAATTATTATAATTATCATAATAAATAATAAGTAAATAAAAAATAATTGTAAATAATAATTATTATAAAAAATAAATGATTTCCCAACAGTAAAATTTAACCCATTTAAAATGTAGCATTTCAAACAAATGAAAATGAATTAAACGCTACCTTACTCAATAAGAACTCATATCAACAATGCAATTACAAACACATAACAAAAAGATGATTTTTTTAATTATTAATGCGAATTATTATAATCAATATTTAAACCTAATATATATTAAAATTATTATTACAAATTAATAAATAATTACAAATTATAAACACAATAAATAAATAATTATAATAAACGTGATATATAATAAATAAATTATTATAATTACTATATTAAATAACTAATTATTGTAATTAATTAATTATGAGTAATAAATAAATATTTAAAAATAAATAACTAGTATAATAATTAAATATTATAATAAATATAAATAAATATTAAATATTATAATAAATATAAATAAACATATCCCAACAATAAACTTTTATATAGTATATACATTTTAACTTATTTAAAATATGATAATGAAAATGAATTAAATGCTACGCTTACTCAATAAGAAAATATTAATCCAACCCATTGAACCTTTTTATAAATAAATTGACTAAGATAAAAAAAGAAAAGAAAAGTGGTGATCCCATCCTTTTAGTATCTTTACACTTGAAGAGATCTTAACAAACCTATTTTAAATATAATAATGAAAATGAATTAAATGCTATATTTACCCAATAAGAAAATATTAATCCAATCCACTAAACATTTTTTATAAATAAATTGACTCACCTTTATTGTAAGATAAAAAAAGTGGCGATTCCATCCTTTTAGTATCTTTACACTTGAAGAGGTCTTAACAATCAATGTCTTATAAGGACATTGTGTCTTTTACCAATGATATAATTTGTTGTAAAATATGGTACGTAAATTATATTAAACTATGTATTTTCCCTCTATTAAATTAATAATGTACTAAAAATGAAAGATAGTTATTCTTCACATGTTTATTTACAAAAAATAAATTTTATGATATTTTGTGAATATAATTCTTAAAAGTATACATACGCCATATTAAAATAAGTCAATATAACAAAAGTCAAAGACATAATTATTCTTCACATGTCCAATAAATAAATAAAAATAAGCATCATGACATTTTATCCAACATTTGCATTACATTGAAAAATATAATTTGAAAATTGTGCATACTCCATATTATATTAATTTTTGCCTCCTATTAAATTGACTACATGATAAAAACTAAAGACAATTTGAAATAACAAAGCAATGCTTCCACTTAAGGTATGAGGGGCATGTAGGGTCCCAACCAAGTGGAGTCTCATACAATCCTATTTATAGATGCCCATTAGTGGGCAACTTGTTCTTCTATTCAACTCTAGGGTTGACTACATCTTAGGCTCATGCTTGGCTAGTAAAAGAAAAAATATAATTCATTTGCATAATATAATTTAAGTTTCTCATATAGGTGTTTCTCAGGTCCTTCCAATAATTATGCAACATAACAAGAGTGTTATTTATTAAATATTTAGCACTTTGAACAACAATATCCAAAATACACATATGCATGGTTATAAAACATGCACATTACGAGTTTGACTTGAAACCGTGTGATCCTTCTCGTTGTTGTATAGTATTTGTGTAGTTATATCACATTAATTAAGGCCTCTCTAACCTACCCAATTGCAAGCTTTCTATCAAAAGGGTAGGTGTATATGAGTAGACCTAATGGTTATGAACATGTGCTTCCTCATATGAGGCCACATGTTCAAATCTAGAGTTGGGGTAGAGTATGTACACTTTTGTGGACTTTAGTAGTCAAATTACTACGTGAAGACAGGTCCTACACAAACAAGGCAATCTCATACATCAATTTGGTGTCCAACCAAGACGTTAAAATTATATTATTATTAATATTCATATGGCCTTTCCCAAAAATACAATATCATATTTAGTACTCTTATCAATACTCTTATCAATATAGAGAATGGAAATTTGACTTTCCTTCAAATATTGAATTTCTCTGTGTAATTTAGTCAAGAAAAACATGAAATTGTTATATATAAACATCTGTCTTGCTATGATGGATGATTTCATCTACAAAAATGTGGGGAAGTGAGTTACAAGTTTGACTTGAAACCTTGCAATCATTGTGGTTGTTGTTTACTATTTTTGTAGTCATATCAAATTCATTAAAGCCTCGCCAACCTACCCAATTGCACAGATTTCTATCAAAAGGGTAGGCATATATGAGTCGACCTAATGGTTATGAACATGTGCTTCCTCGTATGAGGCCACATGTTTAAATCTGGATTGTGGGTAAAGTATGTAAATTTTCGAAGACTTTAGCAGTCAAATTGCTACGCGATGACGAATCGTTTGTTACACAATCAAGGTGATCGCATACATCAATTTGGTGTCTAGGCTTGACCATGACTTTAAAATTAGACTATTATTATTATTATTATTCATATGGCCTTTAAAAAAATGCTTTGTCATATTTTCTATTGTGATCAATCTAGATAGTGGAGATTTGACTTACTTTCAAATATTGAATTTCCCTACCTAAATATTATAGCTACGTAATTTATTCATGGTAAGCTTGAAATTGTTATATATAAACATCCACCTTACTATGATTCATGTCATCCACAAGAATTTGAGGAAGCATCCTTTAGTTTTCCCCACAAGGTTTTCCTTCAAGAGGAAAGCACACATGACTTCAAGAAAAATAAATGAGCACTCCATTTAAAAAGGAGAGGTCATGCAAACTTTGAAAGTTGAAAGGAGAAATTTATTATGAACTATATAGACATACCCCTTACCAAAGGTTGTGGAATGTCAAATCCTCCAATAACAAGGACCTAAATGAAGTAAAAGTTAGCCAACCCTACAAACTCTCGATTCTTAATTTTATTTAACTTTGATTATTTTAAGAACTTGTCCTTTTTAAATCTCAAAGGATTGAATATGAGGCCTCTTAGGTTTGGACAATTAATACATAAACCACCCAGGAATTTTTCCAAATCAAAGTTGTAGTGTTGGCCCATAAATATGGCGTATCTTATATTTTGCAAACCCCATCAAAGCCATCTCATTAAAAGATACGGATTATACTAGAAATTTTATGAGATACACACATTCCTTGCCCCCTCGGTCTAAGACCTAGGTTTTCCAGAATCCATAATGAGCGCCTTCAACAACAAAACAAAAACCCAAGCCCATTCTTCTCTAGCACGGCACATCGCCAAGTTGAAACTACAATCATGTATAGGCTTCGAATTCATACAATTTAAATACTTTGAATTCATGCGAAATGCCTTTAAAATATATGCAAACTACATGAAATGGATATGCCTATCAAAGACACGTACTCTGATAATAGGGGAAAAAGGTGTAGCGAAAGCATACAACCAAAAGCTTAGGTCACACAAACATTCTAGTATATTTTTAGAACTGTTTCTTGGACAATACTTTTTTATATTAAAATCAAACCACTAAATCTTACAAAGGCTCAATCATTTACATAAATCTATCAACACGGATATCATCAGCCGAGTAACTAAAGACAAATTATGGTATAAGTCAAACAATGAACTGATTTGATAGACACCTTAGATTATTTGCATACCACAATGCAACCAAAGAACAAGGTGGGATATCGATTTCTTATGAATAATTTAACCTGTGAAACTCCTCCGATGTTCAAGTTGCTTCCCAGACAGGATCAACCTTTGTTGACCTAAAGGAATTCCCTGTTTATCTTGAAATTTAGCCTCATAAAAATAGAGCATACCACATGAACACATTGAGAAGCATATTATCTATTTAGATAATAACAAAAAAAAAATACCTTAGGCATCATTAAAAGCATAAAACAAGTTTTTAGTGAATTTGATAGTATGCCACTAGAGTTTTCCAAGAGGAAAAACACATGTATTCTACATGACAAGGCATAATAATTTATTTCAAAAGATCACTAGAAAATAGCAACGACCTTTAAAATTTAAAACCAAACTTATATTACAAAATTAGATAAATACTAAACCAAAATTACATTTGAAAATTAGCTAAGTACTAAAAAAACCATAATTCTTAACGAATTACAACCCCAACTAAAAATGTATAATTCCCAACATCACTTGCCATACAGCATCTAAAACCCACCACAAAGGACCAAATTCATCATTCCAAAATGATTCCTAACATAGGATCAACCTTCACATATCTAGAGGAATTCCCTCATCTTGAAACTTGCCTCCACTATATCAATATTGTGGAAGCTCTTAGGTTCGACTGTAATACTCCTATCAATGAATGTCTTCACAAAAGTCTGCACACCCCTTGTCTCTGGCTCTAGCTTCACCAATTTATCCCCTGCAAATTTGTCACTGGCTTTTTGAATGACTTCTCATAGCTCTGTATTTGGGTTTGGGTTTAATCTATGTTGTGTATTACTTTAGTTTAGTGTGTATTTTTCCTGTATAACCTCTTCTTTATTACTTTAGTAATAAACCCATGTTGTGTTTTGTGTTATTCGTTCGTTTAACCTGTGGTTTTGTTGTTGGTATAACTCACTGTGTATTTGTTGTTGTGTATTGTGCCGTGTGCATGAGCTACCATGGATTTAAGGCTCTGTTTCCTCCACAATAAATTTAATTTTATTTTACCCATTTAAAGCTGTGTTTACTCCACGATAATTTTAATTTTATTTTACCCTTGATGGGATCTGTTTCTTCCTCAGTAATTTATTTTACCATTTTACCCTTGATGGGTTCTGTTTCCTCCTCAGTAATTAATTTTACCATTTTACCCTTGATGGGCTCTGTTTCCTCCTCGTCAATAATTTATATTAGATTTAATTTTTCTTTCATTACTACTTCAATCAATCGGTCGGTCTCTGGCTCTCGTTTCACCAATTTACCCCCTGCCGAATTCAAGCATCAATGGCTTTTTGAATGATTTTTTGGGTTTAATATGCTGTTGTGTATTAGTTAGTTTAGTTTGTGGTTTTCCTGTTAACCCATGGTTTTAGCGATAGCCGAATCAGTCGGTCTCTGGCTGTCGTTTCACCCATTTATACCCTGCGAATTCAAGCATCTCTGGCTTTTTGAATGATTTCTTGGGTTTAATTTGCTGCTGTGTATTGGTTAGTTTAGTTTGTGGGCTTCCTGTTAACCCATGGTTTTAGCGATAGCCGTATTTAATGGATTTAAGGCTCTCGTTCCTAGTCAATAATTGCAACCTGATGCCATTTCAATTAGATTTAATTTCTCCTTCATCGTTTCAATCCGCCCGCCTGTCTAGGCATATGCGTCTCTGGCTCCTCTACCTTAACCAATGTATCCCCATCAATTCAATTCAATTCAAGCACATCTGACTTTTTGCTTTATTTCTCATAGCCCTGTTTTTGGGTTTAATTTGCTGTGTATTGGTTTAGCGTGTGGTTGTTCTTTGGTACAACCTCCCGTATATTATACTATATTAGTTTAGTTTAACCTGTGGTCCTTTTTTGATGTTACTTTGCACTGTGTGTTGGAGCCTTTTTTCGGTATTTTTAAGCTTTTAGGTGAATTAATGAAATATTGAGCAATTGTGTGATCAGTGTGGGTTATCATTGGGATTCCCGAGCATTTTTTTCCAGGCTGTTTTACACCCCAATCCAATGCATGAACTATTATTGTCTAAGGTTAGGTTAGGTTACGTTAAGTTAGGTTAGCGCAACACTATAGAATCATCAATTCATTCTAGGATGAGTTTAGGTGTAATCCTCTGTTTAGGAGAACCAAATGGCCACCTACATATAGCCTTTTGTGTGTATTAATTTAAATCAGGTTCATCCGTCTTCTATAATCAATGCGGGGCATATGTTATGTTGTATTAAAAATCTCATTAAATTTCCTTTTCTTCC
>Ga0115851_101768_pt1 | contig 10665 bp, 10 predicted proteins | sample InSIn2gowninarea_FD_83865 | JGI IMG/M metagenome (GOLD analysis project Ga0115851, IMG submission 83865)
CTAGGAAAATATTTTTAGAGAATCTTCTATATATTTTCAAGCGATACTTGATTAAATAAGGGGATACTCCTAATGCTCTCTCCTACTTATAGGGGGAGACACCAGGGGGTAGGGAGAAAATATGGCAGGAATAAGGATTAATTAAATCAAAATGGGGGAAAAGGGGTACATAGAAAATAAATGATGGGGAGATGTATCAATTGGTGGAGAAAAATAATAAAAGAGGGGATGATAGAGGGAAAATATGAGACCTATGAATTGGAGAATTAAAAATATCAAGAATAGAAGGGTTATCCATAACTTTGAAAAAATATTATATGATAACCAATTATAGGATCAAAGATGAAGAAATAGGAAAATGAAGAAGCTGCAAATGGAGGTAGATAGAATTAGGGAATCAAGTTCATTATTAGGACAAGAATCAAAGGATAAAATTTTGGAAGTTCGATATGGAGGGAAGGAATTGGTAGTTAATCACATAGAAAATATGGAACAAGACATTGACAAAAAGATGACCGAAGATAGGATGGAACTTGAATCAGTGGAAATCCAAGACACCATTGAGGAGATACCGACTGATGGCTTACTACCATTGCAAATAATGGAGAACATTGAGGGAGATAGTACCATAGGATAATTCATAGTATTATTGAAAAATATGAAATAATATAATTATAATTCATTCAGACCATTTGTAAGCTCACTCGAAACATCGAAAGGAGAGTTATTTTCAAATCAATTTGATATTATACTAGATAGCATGATTCAACCATTAATTGAACAACCACATGATGTTACTGATAAAGATGTTAAGAATTTAATAACCATAGCTAGAATAGAAGAACCTTCAAAAACCAATATCAAGTAACAAATGATATATATCGCTTAACCCATACACCAATATTTTAAAGACCAAAGAAGAGAAATCCTTTCTTAGTTAGCCAATGCTACTTCTTGAATAATTAGGATATTTACATGAGTCATTATCATTGATTTATCAAAATTAATCTCACTCTTGATCCTCTCCTCACCTTATCAACAATTACCATAGGAGGACAAAATAGAACCAGAACCTTGATCTAGAATTGGACTGATTATAGAAGAAATTATAGAACCTGCCAATCAAAATAGAACCAAGATAAACCTAAAGAATACAAAGAGAGCCATAGTACCCTTTACCCCTATAACATTCAACAACATGACCCTTATAGAAATAGATAATAAAAAAAGATGATAAATTGAATACTTATTCCCTCGTAATTTATCCTTGCCCTTCGCGTCATTAGATGACCTTGAGATTTTAATAAGTTTTATCGCTCCTTTTAAGTGATCCAAAATTGAAGATTGTATACCAAATACAATCATAGAGGAAGTAACATAAACACCATTTAAAGATATTTTTGAAGTCATTGGCAAGAATTATTTTGATGTAAATCTATAAAGAGACCAACCTAGAACCTCCAATCGATATCATTGATCAATAGTACCATCTACTCAACCAAATAAATGATGTCAAAACAACATCCAATACCAACCATGAGAAAAACAATGATCACATAAAATGGATGCATATACAAAGTTATTGATTTTTCAAAAGGATATCCATGACACAAAGGAACATTTGTTCATCTTAGAAAATGAATGGATATGATGAAATATTACTGATGAGGTCACCTTCATCATCAAATTTACAACTACATTATGGAACAAAGTACTACAGTGGTTTATGAAATTTAAAGGAATCACCCAAAGATAAATGAAGAAAATATGGGACCGAATTAAAGCTACTTTCGAAGCCAAATACCACTTCCTAGAAGTTGAACTAGAAAACATAAGCAAAATGTAGGATATGATTATGGGACTAAGGGAAAAAGGGTAAGAATATGATCAAGATTCAAAGAAACCCAAATATGAATACAATAACCAATAACCAAAAAATAAAAAATTAGAATTATTCATCTTAAGACTATGACCTAAATTTAAAAGAGCTATGGAAAGAATATACCTAACATATATCGATTCTCTACAAGTAGCAGTTGAAATTGAATCATAACTTTAGAAGATGAACATTGCTAATTATGATATATCCAATCAACTAGTCAAACTAATAGAGAAAATTGGTAAATTATCAATGTAGGGGAATCCTACTTTCCCCCACACCATAGAGAAATTTTGTGCTAGCTTTGTGCCAAGGAAGGGCACATGGTCAATGAGTGCCTAACGCTTAGAAATATTGACAAAGAATATTATAAATATTGCTACATCTGAGAGGCCCATAATACAAAATATTATTCAATAATCAATGTTCAAAATCATAGAATCTATGGGCACACAAACTGTCAAACTTAAGGGTTCCAAAACCATTGGACCTACCAATGTAGAGGAAAAGACTTCCTAGATGACATTGAAGAAGAATTAAGATAAAAATAAGAGCATTTATAACCCAAACATATCAAACCTCTAAGTTCCATGCAGTATACCAAGCATTAATATCATTTATGGATAATTTTGGGATCACATATATACCCATTGTCACCTCTATCCAAAAAAATGAACCCTAATAACAATATAATTCATCTAAAGATCAATATGATAATCAAGGAAATGGAAATCGAGGGGGTATTAAATCATAATATTTTAAATATGGTGAATTCTCCCACTAATAATATGAGTTCCCATACTATAGAACATTCTTAATATGCTATTTCTGTCAAATGATGAATGATCACAGCTTCATAGATTACCCTAAAATATTCCAAGATATGGAAACCTAAATATCAAAAAATGATAATGGAAACAAATCAAATGTGAAAGCAATATGATGCATGCCATTTGTTTCCAATTTTAGGATTGCATTGGCTAAAATAAATATGCAAAGTAACCAATTAAACTTGACATTGATTCTAGCAGGATAGACTACTTTAAATACACCCTTTGCTTGTATAACCACCCAATCAAGAATAAACAAAATTTGATTCAACGACCCAATGATATAAAAAATAATACCAAAACTAAAATATCCACATCCAAAGCAATATTAAGATATTGTTCAAATGAACCAACAAATTATCCAAACCTTACAAAAACAAGGATATCAAATAACTCAAACACAAGCCCCATTCCAAAATTAACGAAGGAAGAGAATACCATGTTGAAATAATTTTGTGAACTCTTTAAATAGGAATATCTATTACCAAAACTAACATAATTATCCAAGTATTGGAATAAGATAAAACAACTTGGTAAGAAAGTGTATAAAGTGATGAAAAATTGGAAAAAGAAACCAATCTTAATTGAGGTCTTCATGCATGATAACCTTGCAAAGAATGTTATGCTAGACTTAGGGGCTGATATAAATCTCTTACCAATTGATTCATGGAGATAATTAGGGATTCCCCCACTAGAACCAACACAATACAATATTTCACTCATAGATGGCTCCCTGGTTTGGTCCTTAGGAATACTAAATAATATGCCCATATCAATTCTAGAGATAACTTCATTAGCTGCATTTGATGTAATAGATATGGTGAACACCAAAAATTAAGAATATTCAAACCTACTAGATCTTGAATGGTTTGTAGATAATAATAGTATCATCAACAATAAAATTCAAAAACTCATAATATTAAATGATTAATATGAAGTTCACGTTCCATTAAATAAAGGTATGAATGACACATACATCAAGGCACCAAACTAAAATAGTGAAAATGGTAGTAGTGATGGTAATGAATCAATGGGATTAAATTACTTATATGATTTTATTGTAAGAAAGGAATCAAATGGATTTTTGGATCATATTAATTCTACATAAGATGATTGACTCACTTTTCATAGTAGTGGACCTTGTAAAACATATCATTATGCTTTATAAATCTACATGTGATGATTAATATAATTGATAAGTATTTATGTGATATGGACCTTGTAAAACATATTACACTCTGTGAATCCATATAGAAAAAGTTGACCAACTTACCCTAATACTTGGGTCCACATATTTCATTGAATATTAGGAACTATCCCATGTGCTTGGTATATCCATCAGGAGATTAAGAGAGAAAAAACTAATTGGGATGAATTACAAACAATATTTATCCAAATGTTCACATTTTATGATGATCACATCCCAATATATAAATACTTCATGTAAATAAAAAACCTCTTACTAATCGAACCCACTATTGCAAGAGTCACATATTCAAAAACTACACAACCCTCAGTAAAATTGATAGTTGTACATTTGTTACCAACAATAAAAAATATTGCTAAAATAATGAAACAAACTAACTCAAATGAACTAGAAGAAAAACCAAAAGATTTGAAATATGAAGTTAATGAAGGATAATGATAATTCATTACGAAGAAGTAGATAAAATCAAGGTACGATGAGGAGATCAAAATAAAGAAACTAAATATTGGCACAAACTTGGTCATAATAGCAAATTACTATACCAAAGAAAAGGTAAAACAATTATAGAAATAATAATCAAATACCAAGAGCTATTCCCCCAAAATATTATGGAACTCCAAGAAATGAATGAAGAAATTAAAATAATGCAGATACAATTAAAACCCAAGTGTAAACTAGGAAAATAAAGATCTTACAGGTTAAACCCAAAATAAAAAATTTAGGTGAAATAAATATTAGATAAAATGCTCAAAGAAAATATCATATCACCCATCAATAAAACTAACTGGGTTAGCTCCATGGTTATCCAACATAAAAAGATAGGTGACCTAAGGATTTGCATTGATTTTGAATAACTCAACAAAGCTTGTGAACATGATCCATTTTCCACAGCATTCACACAAGAAACACTGGAAAATGTAGTAGGTAATGAGGTGTACTCATTTACAGATGGATGATTCAAATACCATAAATTCCAAATTGATAAAGAATATTGATCCAAAATAACATTCACAACCGAATGGGGATCATTATATATAATATTATGTCATTAGAACTTAAGAATACACCAACAATATTTTCATGAATTATGATCCAAGTATTCAAAAATGTTATATATGATTTTTTAGAAGTATACCTCGATGATTGGATAGTATATGGGATGAAAAAAAATCATACCTTGGCCTTATGATTAATTTTCAAGTGATGTCACCGACTAGTAATCTCACTCAACTTAAAAAATGGTTATTCATGATACCTTACAATGTTTTATTAGGAAATATTATTTGTTAGGAATGACTAATGGTAGATGTAGAAAAGATCACCATACTTCTAAATATACCCCCACCCACAACTATAAAAGAAATATGAAGGTTCCTTGTGTTAGAAATATTAGTATTAGAACATATTCTATGCTATGATCTGTTAGTAGTTTGTTTGTCTTTTAGTTAGTCAATTATCTAAAGTGGTTACATTAGCTACTTTTTTGATATGTATAAGTTAATGTTTCATTTAATGAAATGTATTAGGTTTGTGTTACTTCTAATTTAGTATGAAAGTAAATGATATCCAAGGAAGTAGTTATGTATGCTATTATATTGTAACACCAGGAGGAGAAGTGACTTATCTTGTGGAGGTTGTGGTGTTGTTTATTTAAAATCTAAGAGTTTGAGACTTACAATGTGTGATTTCTAGTTAAGTACAATCATTGGATAATTCATAGTGCTTAGAGAGTGTTATGGGTGAGATACAAGATTTTGTTAAATGAGAATCACATCAGTTGAAGTGACTTGAGAAAGCATTTTATTCATTGAAATATGTCCAACACTAGTGTAAGTTGGAGATAAAAAAACTACATATAAGAAAGTGTTGAATGTTTTTGAAAAATTGCATGAATTTTTTGTTACAAAGTACTGCATATAGAATTGTAGGTGAATAATGAAAGAGAAAACGTTGATGTAGAAGGCTACGATATATCATATGCTTGCTTGAAGGTTTAGAGAATGTTTGAAAGAGTAATTCGAATTGAAAGTCAATTTAGGAGTTTGCTAAGCACTACCATTACTACATATTATTGATCAGAATAATGCAACCTAAGGTTTTGGTATGATAATTTCTACACTACTCCAATAATAGTGAGGTCCTTGTATGAGCAGAAGGTGCTGGGAAAGTGTGCTCATGGATGTTTCTGCTCAATCTTTGGGTTATAGGTCGGATCCTATCTAAGAAAAGGTCAAAAGTAATAGGAAAGAGATAAAAATACACTAAACTAATCAGCCTAGGAATCACTGCACAAGAAGTAATCCATAGACAATTCTAAGAATAGAATAATTACCACATTCTCAATACAAAGCCAAAACTTCATACAAAGCCTCATACAAAATAATTACAAAATATGAGAACAACCATAGAATTCAAAGGGAAAGTCACCTACACATCGTATTATCATATATGAAAGCAATTATTACAATGGGAAACTTTGCTAAAGTGTTCGACCTCTTAAACTTCTAACATTTCACTATTTATAATATTTTATTTACAATGGATGATTGTCCACCATTAATAACTATATCTACTCCTTTGAATAAAGACATAATAAACTTAAATATTTATAATATTCATAGAAGATTCAATTACTGTAACTAATTATGGAGGATTGTCCAGATGCGATGCCGATTATTGGAATTTGTAGATCTTCAATCTTGTACCTATCCATTCCTAATTAGTGACTTTTATCTCTTAATATTAGTCAATCTTGAACTATTCTTGAATTTAAGAGGTTTTTTCTATCATTTATATAAGTACAATCAAGCCGTTTCAGCATTCGATGATCTACCAACTTCTTTGTACATTAAATGCTTATGTTTATGGTTCTGAAAATGAATACTGTAAGGGTGAAGGGAAGATGCAACCATTCAAGCTTAAGAGTGAAATACTACTTCCATATGGAAATGAGTTGTATTAAACATGTTGACAGAGTCTTAGGGGTCATACACCCTTGATTAGGTGGACCCAAGTGTTCACTTCCTTTTACAGTGCTTATTCATTCTTGACGGGTCTTATTACACCTTGGCAGGTATTGTTGGAACTTGAGAATACTCATGGACTTACAACCCACCGATTTCCTCAAAATAGTATGATATCATCACTAAAAAATGGCAAGGTTTATTGAATATAGAGTGCTATGAATATCTCCCACTATGAAGACTATCAGGAGTACCCACCATTGAAGACATCTAGGCTCGCTATTTTTTTCCAAGTACAAGTTCATTGTTAGAATTTCACGAGGCCAATTTTACTTTGAATATTATGAAAATGCCTGCTACATGAATTAACCAAAATATAATTTATATATAATGGGGCCCAAAAATAAGTCCTAAACTTTACTAGATAAAAACATAAGTAAGTTGACTTACAACAGGGCCCAAATTTGACTCATATAAATACCTAGACTCTATACAATATAATACCTAGAAATGACTTATCCAATTTTTTACAAGATGGGACTCTCTATAGAATATGACTTATAGACATAACTTGGACACCACTTAGATGAATTTCAATGAACAAACATTCCTTTGAACAAAATAGCATCTCTAAGTGATATTCTACTGACTAAGACTTGGATTTTGCTAACATGAACTAGAAATACCTTAAACAAAATTGAGCTCTAACTAAGAGAATATACAACACTTGAATCTTGGCATAAAAATTAGGAATATATAATACAAAACTTTCAAGACTAAACTTTGTACAAGTATTTACAATTGAGAAAGAAAGGGAAATAAGAAATGAGAATTATAGAAAGAATAATGAATATAAAGATTTCACCCTCAAGAATGTGATTCTATAAGAATAACAATCTTCTCGCATCTTTCTGGGTTATTCAACCTACTGAAGAAGAGAACCATTAATGACTAGTCCTACTAGCTTAACCAGATGTATCTTTTTATGGGGCCTGTAGTTGGGTTATTAACTCTACAAAAAACAAGGACTTGAGTTTCATAAATAGGTCCTAGATGTCCTTATCATCTACTTGTGACATGACAACGTATGCTTGAAATTTTGCAATATTTTCTCTAAAAACCATTAGAACATCTTCCAATCTTCCAGTGTTCAAAAATATTGCAATAGCTTCCTAAGCCAATTCGTCCATTTCTTGTAGATATGAGAATTGCTTCTCAAACAAATGTATTGCATAATCTTGCTCAAATAATGATTTAGTATTAGTCAACCAATGAGTGATGCTACTCTATATATCTACCTATTCCCATAATTTGGAAGCCTTCAATTGAATCAAAGAATTAAAATGCATATCCACAAAACTAATTTCAACTTTCAATTGACCCTTTTCCAGGTCCAAAGCTGCTACTAAATCTTTCAGATCATAAATATCTCTTAATCTCCTCAATTTTTTTTTTCTAGACCTTGGTGTCATGATAGCCATATCTTTCTCTATTATTACCCTCATCCAACATTACATTTCTTCAATTTTTACCCTTGGGACTGATAAGGCTAACTATTGTAGAGCAACATGAGGATCATATAAAATAATGACATGTTCTTCCTGATTTCTCAAATTGTTAAGCTTGGATAGGATTACCATCTTCTCTCCAACCTACTCAACTAGGTTTTTCTTGAAATCTTTGATTATTTGTAGTAGCTTTATTTTATTATCATTCAAAACTTTATTTGTTGTTGTTGTCTTCAACTCTTCTTCCATTTTCTTAGCTTTTTTCCTATCCACTATGTTGGATTGAGCTTTTAATTCCTTAATTTGCTTCTTTAATTTATCCAACTCTGCCTTTGATTCTTGTAGGTGTTTATCATGCTCAACTTTTTGTTTTGCCAACTTCTCAATTAACTCATTATTATGATTTTTCAATGTGACCATTACTTTATTCTTCTTTGAGCTCTCTCCTTTCAATTGCTCAATATTTTTATTTAGTTTTTCTACTTTATTTTTCATTTATCGGAGAGTCTTTCTTACTGCAACGGAAGTATTGACCAAAAATCTAGATTGATCCACTATTAGGGCATTTTATATTTTCACATCTATAATTGCAGTAAGGGCGTGTTTATAAAACTGCAAGTTCTTAAAGGGCATCTATGCTAACTTTATATTCCTAGAATATGTCACTCTACTTAATAATATACCTTGATTCTCAGGGAGAGTAGGGGTTTTATTATTCCTCTTCTTCTTCTTCAACAACAATCGATTCTTTCTCAAGAGTCTTATCCATTGGACCAAAGTCTTTATCCTTGTCATCACAGTCTCTACCTACATCTTTGCCTGCTCTTGGTCCTCCTATTTTAAGGATGTTTCCTTCCCCTTATTTCACTTCATTCCTTGGATCTTCCTAAGGATCTTGATATACAATAGTATTAGTACTCTGGGGTTAATTTATTTCAGCATTTACGAGCTCAATTTCTCCAATGCTTTGCTTGACTTATTCTTCTAGTGCCTGTGGGGATGGCACCTTAGGCAGTGATGGCTCCTTCAGATATTATACTTTCTCTAGGGTTTGTTGCCCTATAATTGGTTTCTTAAGAAATAATTTAATTTTCTTTTATTTTTTAAGGGAAGATTCCCCTGAAGTAGTAGGTACTTCAATTGATAAATCTTTTCTCTTCCTCCCTGTATGCTTGGAGCTTGAAGCTTCTCCAATTTTTCTTTTCTTCAGATCCTTCAGCTCCTCAGCTCTCTGTGCTAGTGGTTGGTCATCTTACGATGCCTTCCTTTGAAAATTTGTTGGAAATGGCTACCCTTTCTTTAGAAATGGGTCTTTTTTGTAGTGTGATTACCAATATATACCATGTTTACTCTCACCAAATGGCTTATTTTCTACATGACTAGCCTTGGTGGTGTATTCAAATCTAAATTTTGTGTAATATTCAATTAAATTTGGTCCTCAATTCAACTCATCTCTGAGTTGGGTAATAACCTCAAGGGCCAAGACAAAATATTGCCTTCTTATTTCCCATAACCTATATTTTTTAACCACTTCTAAGTCCATCCATGTTTTATCTAATATACAAAATTCCCACTCAGGGGGTGCCTCAGCTTCTTGGTTTGTCTAATTTACAAAATACTTTATATGTGGCTAGGATTTATGGTTGAATGTTGGGCACTTTTTATTGACCTTAACAATTCTAGAAAACTCCCCAACAAGGTCATACATCCATGGAAGCTCTAATTTTTCTAACTTAAAATTCTGAATCAAAACATTTGATAAATCCTCTTTACACTCTACTTTTAAAAAAGTAAAAGAATATGCTACAACCAACATTTTAATCATGAGCTTAAAATTTCCACCCGACCTGTATCTAGTTTCTATTACACAAATTTGCCTACCCATTTCCAATGAATACAACAATGGAGTAACAAACTTGGGCAACACAATGGTAGTCTCAAAATATCCATACCTCAAAATAACCATCCTCTCCTTGAGGAAATACCAATCTCCAATCATATTTCCACCTTGCAAGGCATCTTGAACTTTTTGATGTAATCTATGTACATTGCATATCGTAAGAATATTCATGGATGGGACAAAAAAATTCTCTACAAACTCATAATATGAGCCATGTCAATTGATGCAGTAGATGTAGAAGTGGTCATCGGTACTATAGACAAACCTCCATCAACCAAAAATTATAAATTTTGGTTGACAATTAACCACCAGAGTACTAATACTATTGTATATCAAGATCCTTAGGAAGATCCAAGGAATGAAGTGAAATAAGGGGAA
>Ga0115851_102066_pt1 | contig 10663 bp, 6 predicted proteins | sample InSIn2gowninarea_FD_83865 | JGI IMG/M metagenome (GOLD analysis project Ga0115851, IMG submission 83865)
CTAAGGATCTTGCTCTCAAGTATTCTAATTTACCCATATTTTTTCTCTTTAGATTCTCAAATTCTAACTATGGGGGAGATATAGATGATAGAAAATCAACATCTGCATATGTGTTTAGCATTGGTTCAGGTTCTATCTCTTGGGCTTCCAAGAAGTAGCCTACTATTTCTCTTTCCACCACAAAAGCTGAATACTAGGCCATGTCTGTTGCAACCTAGGAAGCTATTTGGTTAAGGCATCTTTTGAAAGAAATTAGGTATGAGCAAGGCGGCTCATCTTTGATTACTTCATAATATCATTCAACTATTTCTTTGGCTAAGAATCATGTGTTCCATCAGAGAAAAAAACATGTGGAAATCCATGCCCATTTTATAAGGGAGAAGGTTCTTGATGGCATCATACACCTAGAGTATTTTCCATCCACCTTGAACTCCATTGATTTGTTCACCAAGCCCCTCCTAGAAGCTCTGTTCCATAAGCTTAGGGATGCTATCGGGTTGGTGAAGTTTCCCTCAAGGGGGAGTGAAGTTTGAATTCTTATGGTGAATTCATGTTTGTGATGATAACTTCACCTTTAGGAGTATTTTGTGATGTATGGTGTTGATTTTGTTGTACACCTTCATGGTAAATTTGCTCTGCATGAGAAACTTGTTGTACAAATTTTTAAAGCAAAAGACTGGCCAATCTAGCACTGTTTAGTTATCCATGTGTGAGGAACTCTTATGTGTCTTTTGGCACTGTTTAGTTATCGATATGTGAGGAAATCATATGTGCATGCTCTATTTTGTAATGATAATCAACACATGTTTTATATATAGCAGGTGACTATGAGTTTTAGGCATGGCATCTTCGTGAAGACTTATAGTGCACCATTGATTAGTTTATGATGGCATTATTTGATACATTTATCCTTGTTGATATGATCGTGTTGCATCTAAATGATCTTGTTGTCTGAGCTATTTTTTGACTTGAAGGTTCTCTTAAGATTGTAGGTTACTTACTTCGAGTATGCAGGCTTATGGAGACTCATCTTGACTTCCAGTTGGATGACTACTTCATGTACATTGAAACTAGTTGTGGTTAATTATTGTATTTGGCAAAGTAGTGAGTCTCAAACTAGATCTTTCTTACTTCACAAATATGTAAAAAGTTCTCATTTCCATTGTATCTGTTTGGAGGAGAACTCTCTTACTTTCTCTTCTTCTTCTCTCTTATTCGCTATATCCTAATATTGCATTAAGGGGGAGTGTTGGAATGTATAATGCATTATTGTAAAGGTTATGTAATAATCTTCTATGTAAGTTCACTAATACTTAAGGGTATCATTTGATACATTAAGTATTTAAGTGAATATGATAATGTAACTTGTCCTACACTCCATGTCATGAGCATGCCCCTTGCGTAAAAGGATGTGCATGTCATGCTTTTGTACATTGGATAAAAGGGTGATCCAAAGAGGGATTTTGGCCTATAAATAGAAGGCTCCCTCTTTGTGACCACACACCAATTATGGAGTAAAGTTATGCTATAGGATAGTGCTTAGGAGTTGAGATTAGAAGGATTGTAAGAGAGTTGTATTTGTGATTGAAGTAAAGATCTAGTTAATGAATGTACTCCTAGTTGGAGGAACCAATGTCTATAAAATACGCTGAAATCTTCCTGTACCAGGCTCTAGGTGCTTTCTTAAGTCCATATAATGACTTCTTTAGCTTGCACATAAAGGATTTTTTACCTTTCTTAATAAACCATTCTGGTTTATTCATGAATATTTCTACATCTAATTCACCATTGAGAAATGCACTCTTGACGTCAAGTTGAATAACTTTCCATCCTTGAGCTGTGGAAAGAGCAAGGATAATTTTGATAGCAGGCATCTTTTCCATAGGAGCAAAGGTTTCTTCATAATCTACATCATATTTTTGAGCAAAACCTTTGGCTACTAATCTTGCCTTATATTTCTCAATATTCCCAACTGAATTAAACTTGACCTTGTAGATCAACTTATTGCCAATCACATTCTTCTCATTGGGATAAGAAACCAAGTCCCAAGTTTTATTTTTCATAAACGTCTCATACTCCATTTTCATGTCTTCCATCCAACACTCATGCTTAGAATATTCTTGAAATATGAGGGCTCATTATTGTTTTCAATTTTGGCAAATAAATATTTGTTCAAGGTCATGCTCCTTGTTACCCTTTGTGTTGAAGAATTTTGCTCTTGAGGTGACTTGCTTGCATCAATATCCAACCAGTTAGGTGCAACTGATAAGTTATTTGAATCATCAACATCCTCATTAGAAGTAGATTCTTCAAGAAGTTCATTGAACTTTACATCCCTTGGAACAAACACTCCTTTGAAGGATGGAGAGTAGAGCTTGTATCCTCTATGCTGATTGTCATAACCCACAAAAATGTATTTTTTAGATTTTTTATCTAACTTCTTCCTTTTATCAAAAATAATGTAGGAGAATGCTTCACAACTAAACATCCTAAGGTGAGAAATATTAGGTTTTCTTCTTGACCAAGCCTCAAAAGGATTTTTACTCTGAACAACTTTTGTGGGACACCTATTTAAGGTGTAAATGGTAGTGCTCACAACTTCACCCCATAAGAAACTAGGAAGATTACCCAACATGCATCGATCCATATTTATAATTGTTCTATTTTTTCTTTCGATAACACCGTTCTGCTGAGGAGTGTATGAAATTGTAAACTACCTCTTGATTCCATACTTAGCACAATAGTCATTGAACTCATTACTATTATATTCTCCTGCATTATTTGATCTCAACATCTTGATTTTAAGATTAGTTTGATTCTTAACAAAGGCCTTAAAAACCTTAAAACTCTCAAAGGTTTTTTTTTTATGCTCAAGTAGATACCCAAAGGTCATCCTACTAAATTCATCAATGAAGGTCAAGACGTAAAATGATCTCCAAGCGACTTAGTCTGAAATGGACCCATCAAATTTGAATGCACAAGTTAAAGAGGTTGAGATGCTTTTGTTGTCTTATCTTTTTCAAACTTTTATCTATGTATCTTGCCAAGAATGCACTTCTCGCATAGACCAATCAAAGGAGAAATTGAAGGCAAACCTTCCATAAGTCCTTGGCCTTTCATGACTTGAATACTCTTGTGGTTAAGGTGCCATAAATGTTGGTGCCAAATATTGCCTCTAGAACACACACTTGTAGCAAGATACATCTTTTATGTAATTTGATCTACAATGTAGAGATCATCTTTCACTGATCCTTTAACCAACGTGGTAAGTCCTTTCTTAATGCACTAGAATTGAGATTCGAACTCAAAAGAGTACCCTTTTCTAGCAACTTGGATCACAGAGAGAAGGTTCATCCTAAGCTTAGGAACATAGAGCACATTTTCAAGAACCTTCTCATGAATCAACACACTCCCAATTCCTTGGACTTCAAGGGTGGAGTTATCACCTATCACAACTACATCTTTTCTATACTTGTGAAAGTTCTCAAACTTTTCCTTTTCAAAGCATAGGTGATTAGTGTAACCAGAATCAACAATCCAATTAGATGAAAAAGAGCTAGACAAGGAGTAGAAAATCACAACAAAACCAACTTGAATATTCTTCTTTCCTTTGTAGTTATTTACATTTCCATTGCTTTTATTCTTTTCCTCTCATTTCTTTTTGTAGCAATCAACTTCTTTGTGACCTTGGATGCCACAATAGTTACAATTATCATCAAACTTTTCCTTAGGATATGGATTATTTACTTTGCTTTTTCCATCTCTTTTCTTGAAGTGGTTGTTGTTGTCATTATTCCTGTTGTTGTTGTTGTTCTTATTGTTTTCATTGTTGCCATTGTTCCTGTTGTTACCATTGCCTCTTTTCTCAAACCTTTTGGAGGAAGAAGGATAATATTTATTTTGATGGTTGGACTTCTTCTTGAAAGGAGTTTTGGTTGCTCCAAGAGCAACGCTATTATCCTTAGGAGAAGAAATCAACACCTTATTGTTAAGGGTTTCCTCATGCTTCAAAAGGTTCCTAGAAAGGTTCTCAAGGGAGAATACTTCTTCTTCATCATCAAGCCTTATTTCCATAACCGTTATAAAGTTTCTAAACTTTGAAGAATGATGAAGACTATGCACTCATCATTAATCCAATTGCACCCACAAGCAACAAGTTGGGTCCTTAGGTCAATAATTTTATTCAAGTAGATAGCAACATTTTCATCTTCCCCTTGATGATATTGAAGTAAATTTTGGAGAATGGTAAACCTTCTTGAAAAATTTGAACCAAGGTAGATTTGCTTAAGCTTATCCCAAGCTTCCTTTGCTGAGGTTGAAGAGAAAATCATCAAGAGCACATCATCTAAAATTGCATAGAAGATCATGGAGGTTTCCAACTCATTCTTCATGTTGTAGGCCTTAAGTGCCTTCTCATATGTAGGAGGAACAATGTTCTCATTCACGGTTTACCAAACCTTCCTTGCTTACAATTTAGCTCTCATCTGTGGTTCTCAAATCCCAAATTTGGAACCATTGAGAATGTGCTTGGGTAAAAAGGAGTCTCCCATTTGCTACACAAGAATGTGAAATAAGAAGCATGTGGTTCAATAAACAACATTATATGTTAAGTTGTAATCGAGTAAATAATACAAGTTAAATTTAACACTAGATACATGCTAGATTTGATTCACAAGTGCAAATGTTTTACAACTCAAATAATAACCCATGTACCTAAATACATTTCTCATCTCAAGAATTATAAATGTAGAGTGACATTGTTGAAGCTTATTTTCTTGTCTAAAATTAGGCCTTCACCTAGATGCCCGCACAAGAGGAGCCTAAGTACTACTAATCCTCAACCAGTTTACCTTGGTCAGTATTATACTCTCACAAGGAGAAGTACCTACTATTTTCCAAGGTTATGATGTATATTGGATCGACCAAATTATTAATCTTGATTAATTTTTAAGTTTTCCTCCTAGCTTATCAGAATAATCCCTGAATGGGCATGCGAACATGTGGTATCACTACACACATGCCTTTCCACCTATTGAAGTTATATCCAGACCAACAAAGGACTTCAGAGAAATTAAGAAGTACAAACTTTTCACCATTTGGATCGTCAAACTTAAAGGCTCTAGTCTGCTTGTCCTCACCTCATGGCTCCCCAAACAAGTCATATTGCAGAATGTATGTACGAATGTGTTTAGTTTAGGGGGTTGCTCATTTCAATATTTGCGATTTTGCATAAGTAAATAAAGCAAAAGTGCGAAACATGAAGTAAAAAAAGCATAAAATTTTAAACATCCATTCATAACTTGGAACCTTAAGAGTCCAATGGGTTTTTTTTACTAACCCCTAAAGGACATCTTTACATAGGTCCATAATTTGCCCAAGTTAACTTTGCAAAATAAAATGATAAATACTTAAGCATAAGCATGCATTAATTCCAAAATTTGCATAAGTTAACTTTGCATAAAGGATAAATGCTCAACATGCATCTTTTTAACTTAAGGAATTTAATTCATAAGCAAGCATCTTAAAAATTAAGTCATAAGCATGCAAGATTAACTTAAAATTTAAGTCCTAAGTATGCAACATTAACTTAAGATTTAAGTCCTTAGCATGCATCATTAAAAAATTTAAGTCCTAAACATGCAACGTTAACTTATGTTTTTAAGTATAAACATGCAAGATTAACTTAAAAACATAAGCATGCATCATCTAGATAAATATTTAAAGTAAAGTTTATAAAATTCCCCCTCTTTTACTCAAAAAAATATCCCTAAAGATAGTATACTAAAATTTTAAAAACATTTACCATAACAAAAGTGCCAGTATCTTAAAAAAAATTGCTTTTACCTATGTACCATAGTAAATTGCAATATAATCAAGGCAAAAGAAGGAACTTTGTTAATATTCCTCTTAGAAGGCTTAGTTAAAAAAATTACCTTGTAATTTTCAAGATAATTTAACTAAGTAAAGAAGTAATAATTAAAAAAAAATCTCCAAGTAGCCATCATTACTTAACAATAAATGAATGAGGGACCAAACCCACACTCCACCTATGCATTTAATGTGAAGACAAAAAACCACACTCCAACCAAAAATTAATGTTATCTGCCCATTTCTTACTCCATGCATTAAAGCATATCATGATGAAAAAAAAGGAACTTGCTTGTAGAAAGAAAAAAAAAAAAAATTTAACTAAACAAAATTTAATGCAAGTAATCCTTAATGAAAGGGTAACCCAAAGCAATAATAAAAAAATTTTGTAAGCAAGTAATATAAGGCCTTAGGAAAAAAATAGGGCAAGCATAGGCAAAAAAAAGAGAGTGAATCGCCATAAGAGAGGAAGGGAAGGGCATGGCTGAAGAAGGTGTGCAATAGAGGGATGAGCGACAATGCCACCATGCCATCGCCAAGCCATGAGTGAGCCATAAAGGCCATTAATCAACTACAAAGGCAGCGAGTGGTGGAGGTAGGTGGAGGAGATGGGAGGGGCACAAGTAGAGGAGATGGGAGAAGTTAGCTGGGTAGGGGTGGAGGAGCAAAGAGGATTCGAGAGTAGTAAGAGGAAAGGTGATGAGAGTGATGCCGCCAGAGGGTAAAGATAGGTGAGGAGATACCTATGGGAGGTCGCAAACAGTCCATGAGGAGATGCCTATGAAAGGCCTTTTATCAATACGCAAAGAAGAGGAGTGGCTAAGGGTTTGAAAACCCCAAACACATCATGCACAGTTGCCAAGCAATTCAGCCCCTCCCACATTAAAAGAATATTTTTATTTAAAAAAAAAATGCCATATATTGAAAGACAAAATTCAATAAAAGAGAATATGTTCACTATGCATATATATATTAAAAAAATAATTCCTCTTCCCTTCCTTCCTTTTTTTAATTTTTGAAAAAATAGAGTAAAAAGAAAAGTAGTTTCTTGTTTTAAATACATCAATTTTGCAAATATTTTGAAAAATAGATGGTAAGTCCTTCCTCAAATTTTCACTTAATTTGTGTAAAAAATTTGAGTATATAAAAAAATTCAAGCTTAACTATAACACATTATTTGCTACATATATAATAAAATGTAACTAACAAAGTAGTGTTAGTGATAATATAGCAATAATATGTAAGTAAATTTTCTACAAACATTTCATCTTATAACAATGTTAGTAATACATTATGAAAAAAATTTAAACAAATATTATACCTTCAAATCTTTTATCTCATCAAAGTAGTTAGAGGAGTGAGTGAGATGAACTCTTCACACTACAATATTGAAGAGGAGCTCCCACACCAAGCTCTGATACCAAATGAGAGAATTGAACTATAACATAAGCAACTCTATACTCCCAAGATCACATGAAAGCTCACAATTCACATTTAACAAACTCACAAAGTAATCTCACAACACAACACAAGATGTAAGTGGTTCCTCCAACTAGGAGTACATCCACTAACTAAATCTTTACTTCAAACACAAATACAACTCTCTTACAATCCTCCTAATCTCAAAACCTAAGCACTATCATTTAGCATAACTTTACTCCACAATTGGTGTGTGATCAAAAAGAGGGAGCCTTCTATTTATAGGCCAAAATCCCTCTTTGGATCACCCTTTTATCCAATGTACAAAATCATGACATGCACATCTGTTTACCCAAGGGGCATGCTCATGACATGAAGTGTAGGACAAGTTACATTATCATATTCACTTAACTACTTAAGGTATCAAATGTTACCCTTAAGTATTAGTGAACTTACATAGAAAATTATTACATAACCTTTACAATAATGCATTATACATTCCAACATATAGGATATGAACAAATTGAATTTTCTAACATGTTGCATGCTTCCATATTTCATGCAAAGCAATACAATGATCTCAAGATATGCAAAATGTTATAGTAGTAAATACCATGATATATATGTATGTAATTATGTAATATTGGTAAGATGCATGATGCAATTCATAGCAATAGTAAGGATGCCCTTAGATTCATTGATTTGATGAAGCACTTGGAAACCAACCTAACAACATAACCTTTTTATGTGTTTTACTTGCATGCAACCATACAGGTCTAGTGGATGAGGGTTGTAAACACTTTAATAGCATGAGTGACTCCTTGTATATATATATATATATATACAAAATGTGGAATGGTACACAAGGAATAAGAATTATTTAATAAGATTATAACATTATTCCAACATGTCATATTTTCCACTACCATTGCATCAATAGTTGGACTTCATTGTACATGATGACCTTCCTTAAAATTGAACGCAAAGAACATTAGAAACCATACTTAGAAAAATAAAATATTTCCATAAAACCTAATAGACATGTATGCAAAATATGGAAGATGTATGATAGAAGAATTCTTACAACATGTGCCATCATGGGAGCTCTAGAAGAAGGTATAGACATCAAACATTTATAGTAGATAAAAATGGATTTTATGAAAAGGATTCATGATGCAAAAATAGTTTCATGGACTATAATGATTAAAGGATATATAGAAAATGGAATTTCTAAAAAGGCTATAGATACTTTAAAGAAGATACAATTGTCAAGTGTATAGCTAAAATTTATAATCTTTGCAAGAATTATTACATGTGCCATCATGGGAGCTCTAGAAGAAGGTATGGAAATCCAACAAATAGTAGCTAAAATGGTTTTGAATTGAATATTTTAGTTGTAAGTACCCTATATACATGTATGTAAAATGTAGAAGAATACACAAGGTCCAAGAATTATTTGACAAAATGCATGATGCAAACATAGTTTCATAGACTGTAATGATTATAGAATATGCACAAAATGAATTTTATGAAAAGGATGTAGATACTTTTAATAAGATGCTATTTTTAGGTGTAAATACAAACTCTGTAACCTTTACAAGAATTCTTCTAGTATTTTCCACCATGGGAGCGCTATAAACAGGTATGGACATCCATCTTATCAACCAATACCTAGGCCCTATGTAGTCTTATTAAAATTTAGTTTTATAGACTACATTGATCACATAATATGCATAAAATGGATTTTATTAAAAATATCTATAAAATTTTAAGTAGATATAATTGTCAGATGTAAAGCTAAACTTACCAACTTCCTTCGAGCATGTTCGACCATGGGAGGTCTTAAAGAAGGTGTACACAGTTTCATGGAATACAATGATAGGAGGATATGCAATTCATGGCTATAACAAGGATTTTATTATTGCAATATTATGTAAAATATGGAATAATACACAAGGTTATAGAGTTGTTTGACAACATACATGATTGAAATATGGTTTTTTAGAATGTAATGATTATATAGAGGAGATAGATAGTATCATAGATATATCACACCCACAAACATAAAATATATAATGATTGCAAGATATATAACTTCATAGAATGCAATGATTTCAACATATGCACATAATGGATAAGGGATTAAAACCTTATCACCATGCAAATCAACTTATACATTTAAACATTCCTCCATCAAAGTTAGTTGCACTTCATGAGATTCCTGAAAATTGAAAAAATAAAGTACGTTAGAAAGAAGCTAATACATACATAACAGATGTACATAGTATAGTAAATAATAACATCCCAAAAACATTCAAGCAATTAGTTAATATATTCAAAATTTTGAAATGTAGTTAGCTAATGAATCTAGGATGCAAACCTTGTCACCATGCAAAGTAACTTATGTAGTTACACACTCCATCAAATTAAGTTGCACTTCATGAGAGTCCTAAAAATTGAAAATAAAGAATGTTGGAAAGAAGGCATCCATAATATATGTACATAGTATAGGAAATAATAACATACTAAAAAAATTCAAGTGATTAGTTAAGAAATTAAAAAAATTTAAATGTAGGTAGCCAATGGATCAAGGATGCAAACCTCATTACCATGCAAAGTAACTTGTGTAGTTACACATTCCTCCATCAAAGTAGGTTACACTTCATTATAGTCCTAAAAATTGAAAATAAAGTACATTAGAAAGAAGACATACATAATAGATGTCCAAAAAATAAGAAATAATAACATCCTAAAAATACTCAAGGGGTTAGTTAAGCAAAAATGAATTTAAAATATTGTAGTACTTGCATGGCTCCATCCTCTCCTTCACCTCTTGCCTCTTCAACTCTTACCTCTTAACATTCCTCATGTCTTGTTGCTTATTATGAAAACATTAAAGGGGTTAGTTAAGAAAATAATTTGAAGCATTGCAATACCTCTCTAGTTGCATCATATCCTTCACCTCTTGCCTCTTCACCTCCTTCTTGTCTTACATTTTATTATGAAAACATTCAAGGGAATAGTTAGTACGACTTCAAAACTATGAAAATTTTCAAGGGGTTAGTTAAGCAAAAAAGAATTTGAAGAATTCTAGTACCTGCGGTATGGGTTGCATCATGTCCTTCACCTTAAGTGCCTCTTCATTTCCTTCTTGTCTTGTATTTATTATAAAAATATTCAAGGGGTTATTTAAACAAAAAATAATATAAAGAATTGTAGTACCTCTCTAGCTACATCATGTTCTTCACCTCTTACCTCTTCACCTCCTTGTCTTGCCTCTTATTATGAAAAAATTCAATGGGTTAGTTAGTTCAATTTTTAAACTATTAAAACATTTAAAGGGTTAGTTAAGCAAAAAGGAATTTAAAGTATTCCA
>Ga0115851_100549_pt2 | contig 10657 bp, 6 predicted proteins | sample InSIn2gowninarea_FD_83865 | JGI IMG/M metagenome (GOLD analysis project Ga0115851, IMG submission 83865)
CCAAAAAAAAAAAAAAAAAAAACAACAAACAAACAACCCAAAAAAAAAAAAAAAGAGACAAAAAAAAAAACAAAAGACGACAAAAGAGAGACTAACCCGAAAAAGCACCGACGATTGCACTGAAGGTTCCATGATTTCCTTGGGAATGATAGAGCTCAAAGATCAAATGTGAAAATGAGCTCTAGCAATGTCAATTAAATATACTTGGAAAAATTAGGGTTTATGATAGGCATTCCTAAAGTCAAGGAAAAAGTGACACTTGGCAGAAGTTTCTAAAAATAACACAAGTGCCCTCTTCGAGATACCTAAAATAGATCCCTATTTCTTAGGGATTCTTTTATTTTGTTTTTTCTTTTGGGGAAATTTCCATACACACTTCCAAGAAAGACAACGCAGTTCTGGGGAACTGGGCAACTTTCTAGCTCAATGCATTGCGTAGCTTTTGAGTTAGTGAGGGTTACGCAATTTATGGGCTCAGTGCTGGGATTCCTCCTCATCACTGTGCGTTTTCTAAGTTGAAGGCTTACTCACAATCAAGACTACACAATTCACATCATCAAGACTAGTTTCCCTCAAGGATTGTGTAGTTTCTATGGGCAAGCCCATAACTTTTGTGGGACCAAGTTAGGAGTTAAACTTGTGAGATGGAAAATCATTCAAGTAATAAAACATAAGCTAAAATGAAAAGATAAGGCTCAGTTGAAGCACAAATACCTAGATCAATGATAGATGAGTTGTTGTGGTTAAGAAGGAAGGCACCAAATCAAAGCATAAGAAAAAATTTTGAGAGTGGTTGTAGCCGCTACAACAGGATCCTTTGAATACATACCTTTGAACTCTTAATACAATTTTCAAATCCTAATTGTAGTGATAGCAAGTATCAAATTACTTATATCACACTTTCTTAACCTATTCATGAGTTATTTTATTACTAGTTAGTCTCGTTTTCAAGTCTTTTACTCCTTTCAACTATTACACTATAAAAGGTGACACTTCATCTTCTACTGACACTTAGATTTGAACTAGTTGATGCTCATTCCTATCTTATAGTTGTGGGTTGGCCCATTGGCCTCAATTTTGAACATACAGCTCTCATACTATCTCTAACATACATATCTTCATATTTTTTTCCTTATTAAATTAGACAACTAAATTCTCCATTAATTAATTCCTTGTGTTTACTCCCGAGGTGTGGTGAAGTAAAATTATAAGTGCGGACACAAATGAATTCCTTTAGCCCAATGATGGGTCTAGCCATAACAGATACATTCTATGGAAGATTTCCTTAGGTTAGAACCAATTAAGAGGGCCTACCTCTTAGTACGCTTATCTCGTTTGATGATGTCCTTGCTTGCTTGGTCGAACTATCTCTCGCTTCCCTATTCAAGCACCTGAAACAAGTAAACAACAGCAAACAACAACTGTGATAATAGACAGATTGTAATTCAACCTACTTAAAAACTCTAGAAACATTAAGCCATGAACATATAAGATGACAAAACATGTAGGAAATCAATTGATAGTTGCATATATATTGAATCAAAGAGAGATTACAACCATTGTCTTGACGTTTCCATTCTCCCTTGGCAAGACTAGGTTCCCACACACTTCTGCTAGCATTCCATGATGGCCACAATAAATGATAGTTTTAAGGCTCTTCCCTTTAGGCTTCACTCCAAACCAAATCACACTTCTCCCTGACACAACTAGATAGCTACAACTATGAATAGCTTGTTGTTTTACTCCAAACCAAAATAGCACTAGCACACAACCATTAACACTTCAACACTAGCTTGTGCTTGGGAAAAAGGGAGGTTTATATAGCATGAATGGATGGGAGATGGACACTCTTCTCATGGGAGAAGGTCTTATCTCCTGAGGTAGTTCCATCCTCATAGGGGAAAGGATCCCAAACTGACATCCTCATGCCCATTTGGCCAAACCATTTAACAGACTTTTGTTACAAAGCTTCTAGAGATGGAAGCTTTAGCTCTTTACTTAAAAAACATTCCATAAGAGGATTGACGCGATTGGAACAAAGATCAATCACCTGGGTCAGTGCTAGGGATAACGTTAATCCCTACATATTGGTGTGAGGAAGACAAGCACCATTAGCGCCGGTCTTGTAAACTGGGAAAATAGAAGATTTTGGAGAAATGGTGCAAAAGGGAATTGTTTTGCTCATAAAGAGGGACACAATGGGAGTTTCTTCATAAAGGGAAAGCCTGTAGGGTCCACTATAGAGGTCTCTTACACAACATTTTTTCACTGTCCCTGTACTCCCCGTTCCTTGATCCTGGAGGACCTCTACAGTGAACCCCGCATGCTTTGCCTTCATGAAGAAATTCCCATTGTGTCCCTCTTCATGAGCAGATCAATTCCCTTTTGCACCATTTCCCTTGAAATTTCTATTTTACCAAGTTTACAAGACCAATGCTAATGAACTTTGTCTCCCCTGCGCCGATGTGTAGAGATTAAACCTATCCCTCATGTCAATCAGAGCGACTGAGCTGTGTTCTAGTCATGCTAGTCCTGTTTTGGAAAGGCTTTTAAATTAGGGGCTGAAGTTTCCAGCTCTAAAAGCTTCATAACGGAAGTTTGGTAAATGGTTTGGTCGAATGGGATCAAGGATGTTAGTTTGGGCTCCTTTCCCCTATAGTGATGGAACTATCTCAAGGGATAAGCCCTTTTCCCATGAGAAGAGGATCCATCTCCCATCCATCCATCCTATATAAACCTCTCTTCTTCCCCAACACAAGCTAGTGTTGATATTAGTGTGCTTATGCTATTTTCGTTTGGAGTAGACAACAAGTTATTACTAGTTGTAGCTATCTAGTTGTGTAAGGGAGAAGTGTGATTTGGTTTGGAGTGAAGCCTAAAGGGAAGAGCCTTAAAACTATTGTTGTTTGAGGCAAACATGGAATGCTAGCATAAGTGTGTGGGAACCTGGGCTTGTCAGAGGAGGACTGCGACATTAAGACAAATGGTTGTAATCTCTCTTTGATATTAATATATGCAACTATCGATTGATTTCCTACATGATTTGTCATCTTACAAATTCATGGCTTAATGTTTCTTGACTTGTTAAGTAGGTTGAATTACAATTTTTCCATTATCACATTTGTTGTTTGCTATTGTTTACTTGTTTCAGGTGCTTGAAGAAGGAAGTGAGAGATAGCTGGAGTGAGCAAGCAAGGACATCATCAAACAAGATAAGCGGACTAAGAGGTAGGCCCTATTAATTTGTTCTAACCTAAGGAAATCTTCCATAGAATGTATCTATTGTGGCTTGACCCATCATCGGCTAGAGGAATTCATTCGTGTCTACACTAATAATTTTACTTCACCACAAATTGGTGACTCCACTGGGGATCCCAATCCTTTTGTTTGTCTTGGATTTCATGATTTTGTGAGAAATTTTCTAGTTCCACTTTTTCCCTTTGGTTCTGTTTCTTTTCTCCTGCTTATTGGTATGAGTCTAAAATTCATAGTAGCAGATCTGGACCCTGTTTCAATTTTTTTTATTTTTTCCTTAGCTACCTTGATCAACGTGCTTAATTTGCTGATAGTCGCACTGATTAGCACGAGTTGCTGAGAAACAGTCATGTCGACTAGCCTCCAGTGCTTGTTTTCAGTTAGGAAGTTACGCTGATGCCTGTAAGTGAAGATTAGGATCTGTCCCCAATCTTGGCCTATGTTTTTCTCTCATGATTTCAACCCCGTAAGCCTTTTAGACCGTCTTCTCCCTGACTAGAAAGCTTCATTTAGCTAGCTTTGTGTGCTTTCTAGTTTAGCTCACCCTCTGATGTGTTAAGTCTGGCCCTGTGTGAAGTTATTTTTTATTTTTATTTTTTCTGTGATCAGCACTATTTTTGGCCAAAAAGTTGCACCAATCAGGGCTATTAGCGCTAGTTTTAGCTTGAAAGTTGTGCAGTTCATGCCGATAGGCACTACTTTTGGCCCAAAATTCACTCTGGTCTTTGAGTTAAAGAGAATCAGAATTTCTCCAATTCCAGTGCTAGTGTGTCTTGACCCTCAGACTCTCTTCTTCCTCCCAGAAGCCACTAGGATGCTTTTTTTGCTTCATTTTCAATAGAATGAGTGAAAGAGTCTCGTTTGTTCTCTTATTTCGAGTGTCGCTTTTCTCTTTCCAAGCATAGATTACATTGCTTGGTTTGTTGATTGAAGCATTTATGTGTTTGGTTTGTTCAATTCAGGGAAGAAGTTGCTTTTAGTTTCATTTATAATGTTTTGGATTTGATTGATGCTTGTTTGTTCAGAATTGTGAAAATTTTCATTTAAAGTGCTTTATGTGAAAGATTCATTTTTGCATTTTATGGAAATGAGAACATCATTCTAGTTTAGTTAAGTGAAAATATTGTATTATTAGTGTCATTTAGAAGCTAGAATTGCATCATCATAAGCATTGGAAATGAAATGAAACTTCTTTTATTGTTATAAGAAGGTTCAGTACATTTAGGATATTTATTAGAGAAAGATTTAATTCTTGGATTGTTACATTAATTTTGAGTTCCCTATCTCACAATTAGTGTTAACTTTCATCAAAGACAAAGATGTCGTTTCTCATATAGCTACATGTAGGAGTTTTGTCAGATAATAGTGGTAGGGTCTTGTAATTGAAAACTAATTCAAGATCAACCGTTAAAATTTATCGAATTAACCTAAGGAAGCATTGAAACTTAATACTTACATTTAAAGGCCTAGGCTAGAGATGTGTTTCGGCGTCTTAAAACCTAACAATTGTCGTTCGCTTCATCAATAGACAACACTAGTATGGACTTGTGCTCCCCATACTATCATGTATATAAAGGGAGACCCCACTAGGTCTGCAATCCTCTATCCATTTTAAGCTGGCTCTGCCACCTTGTAAATGTGATACACCAAACACAACATTCGGGGAGATTGCCTACCCGTTCTTGTCAGTTCACCGAGAGGTATTTTGCAGTGCACGGTTACCTAGTAATCCTTTATGCCTACAGTATCATGAGTAGTCATTTGATATTTTTGACTCTTTAAACTTAAAATATCATTTGAGCACTTGTCCTTTCGAGCTTGTTAATTCCGAAAGCGATTAGAGTCACCTTTCTTCCTTTTCTCGAATCTTAAAATATGAAAAGCAAAGTTTTGTTTCAGCGTCTTAAAATTAACTACCCACGAAATATTCCCAGTTAAAGTTATCTTCCTTAGTGATTCTTTAGGATTGATTTCAATGGAAAAATTTCCGGAGTCCACCACTCAAAGATCCCCCTCCGATGGGAATCCCCATCCTTCTCCTTCTTTTGGAAATGCTGGTGCTCCTTATATGCAACATTGTCCCTCCCTGGGTTAACCATTGGTTTACCTGTCTCATTATTTTCGACCTCGGTAGTCCTGAGTGTCCCAACTCCTTTCCGCCATCTCCTTCATTCAAATCACGTCACAATGATTCTAAGGTTGACCCCTTGCCTTCTTCCCCCCTTTCTTCACCCTCCTCTTCTACTTCTCTTAGTGAAAGTTTGAAATCTAGTAACCAGGAGGCTAAGAAGAAGAAGAAGATGACAAAGAAGAAGAAGACAAAGAAGAAGAAGCCAGATAAGTGAGAGTCAAACCATGCGAATGTTATTCCAAATGTACCTCCTATAGACAAACCTTCTAATCCTTCGCGGAAGGAAAAATTCCCTTGTAGGCTGTGTAAGGGTGACCATCTCCTTTGAGACTCTCCTGGCATTCCTAGAGTCTTAGAAGTATGGTCTCAAAACCTAAACGAACATCCTTGTCGACCTCTAGAGATCATGTCGATGTTATGCCTTCAGGCAGTGATGGTAAGAAGAAGGGAAATATTAGATTGCCCTGTAGGTTATGTGAAGGAGAACATCTTGTTCACCTTTGTCCTCTTATGGATGAAGTTTCCAATGTTTTGGAAAACCATGCAGCTCCTCAACTCCAACTTCTTGTTGGTTATCAGAGGCTTTCTTCAAACCCTCTCCCAGTTGGTCAAGAGATTGACTTAGGTTCATCTCTTGTTTGTCTTGCTCTTCTTGAGCGAGACTCTCTTGTGTTTGTTCCTGACCAACCATTGGTCGAAAAGAGTGTCGACTTTTTCTGCCACCAATTGCTCAGTGTGTTCGAGATGAGAATGGTGATCATATTGGTCATGTTCTTCTTGTCTGCTCAGATTCTCATGAATTGAAGAGTGACCCTCCCATCCCAGCTATTCAAGAGAGTCCTTCTCCTATTCCTATACAGTATGGGGGAAATCATATGATACCCCCACCAAGTAGTTCTATCGTCTCTTTTGATTGGGGTCCATTGACTCCTTTCCGCCTCCTAACTTATGTGTCTTTGTAGATCACAGAACAAGCCTATAATATGGTAGTACCTGGCACTATATTAGATGAAGGTGCATCTGTTAGCATCATGTCTTCTACTACTTGGCAAGATTTGGGTTTCCCACAGCATGTGCTTGTGACCTAGAATCTATTGGCTTTCAACGGAGGAACTAGTCAGCCCTTAGAGATCCTTCCAAAGTTCCCTATTACTTTGGGAGGAAAGACTGTCTATGTAGACATGATGGTAGTCCAAGGTCCCTTAGATTTCAATCTTCTCCTTGGACGCTGCTATCTTTATATCATGGGAGTTCTTGTTTCTTCGCTTTTTCATGTGGTTTGTTTTCCGCACGAAGGGAGAATAGTGACCATTGATCAATTGTCATTCATCGGTCACTACGTGCCTCCTTTGAAACCATCGTCCCCTATCGGATCTTGTTTGCAAGAAGCACCTTCCTTGCCATAGGTCAATTATGTGGCTACCTGTTCTATCTCCACATCTACTGATGATCACACAGATGGTATAGTACATTATGTACTGGGGGCATTGGAGCCCAATTTGTCTTTGGTACCAAGTGACATGTATTCTTCCTAGAGCGTGGTCCTTCCATTTAGTGAAGACCTCTTGGGAGGCATCTTATCATATAGTTCATGATTAGATTATGAGGGTAGTTCCTGGTCTTGTGTCAACCTTGTTAAGAAATTGAAATAAGGAGTCACGAGGATAGTTCCTGGTCTTGTGTTAACCTCATTAAAAAATGAAACAAGGGATGAGGATAATTCCTTGTCTTGTGTCAACCTTGTTAAAAAATGAAATAAAGGGTGTGAGCATAGTTATTTGTCTAGTGTCAAGCTCGTTAAAAACTGAAACAAGGGTCTCGAGGATAGTTCTTTTACTCTGTCAACCTCATTAAAAAATGAAGCAATTCCCTTTTCCAAATCAAGTCTTTGATTAACATCTCGTAAAATTCCATTTGAGTCTTTTCAGGATCTCAAAATTGAACCTTCTTTCCATTCACCTAGCTAAATGAAATGAAGCTTCGGGGACATATACCTTGATTGAGTCATTATGTTGTGGGAATGAAAACTTATAGCAAGCATAGTTTTTTGTTTGAAGTTTGTGTAAACATGAAACTGAAATCAAGAAGAGTTCTCCATGGTTCAAGCTTGTGTAAAAATGAACCCATGCCCAATTTACATCTTGTGATTGCCATTTTTATCAAGTAATTTATGCTAGAAGAGCCTTGTTTGTTTCATTCCATCGCCACCATCTCTTTGGATGATCATATGCTTTCACTTGGTTGTTTTTCCTTTCCTGAGGGACCACAGTGATTAGTGGTTTTATTAGCCAGCCTCTTGACCATTACATGTTTGGAGCAATTTATCCATTATCAGAACCAATTGCTACCCTTTATACCACTTGTTCCTCCATGACGAGTCACCTTTAAGCTCTTTTCTTGACTCATTAAACTCATATGAAAAGATTGCCGAGTATTTTTCCCCTTTGACTCGTAAAAGAGAATAAAATGGGGGGTGCGCTTTCAAGCTCTTTTCCGACCTTTCAAAAATGAAAATATGGTCGAGCCCTTGTCATTTCAAACTCATTAATGGATGCGAAACGTTGTGCACCCATTATAAGCTTACCCACTTTTCAGGCTGGGAGGCACTATTTATGAAAAAGGTACTCGACTGAAATGGTCAAGCTATTCTCTCAAGTATTGTTTTCTACCTTTTCAGGATCGAGAGACACAAATGTACAAAAAGGGACCATGTGGAGTTTTATTTTACGTGTCTTTTTCAAACTCTCTAAACATGAAAAGGATACTGAGTTACACCTTTGTCGGACTCGTTAAACTATTAAATGACATCAAATTCGTCACCATGATGAACATGAGCTTATCCTTCCCAGGGCTCGTTAAACTTGCTAGGTTGGATTCGTCCAAAGTGTTATCACAAAATCATGCCCCTAAAGGCTGCCAATCAGCAAGATTCTGTGTAACTATTTCAAACCAGACTTTGGACTAAGGCTTAGCCTCCTTAGTCTGAGAGGGCTCTCTCACATATTATGAATATTGACTAATGACAAGAAAAGATGGCTAACTCTTATAAAACACATGAAAAATATGCTGGCTGGACAACATTGAATTTATTCCCATTGGGCTTATGGAGTCTCTCATATCTCAGCAAACAAAAAACACTATCTTTTCATGGAAATCAGGGCACTTTACATCTAAATGTTCAAACATAACTTTGAAACCACAGTTTGCCAAGGCATACAGGAAGTCAGAGCATGATTCATGAGTTCTGAGTGATTATGCATTAACAAAACTGTAAAAGAACCTTAAAGAAAGAATACCATCACACATTTGAACAAGAAGATCCATTGTGAATCCTGAGAAGAAAAACACAGTCATTTGCATTACTGAAATTTGTTTATACATAAACCAAAACAGTTTTCTCCAAAACGTCCAACCCTTGTTACCCTGGCTCTTCTGCTATATATAGAGCCTTTATTTTCACTAATTCGAACTTCCTCCTCCAACATGAGGGGAATTCGATAACGGCCCCTAATGACACCTATCAACTATTTACCTAATTAATAATTACAACTGACTGTTGACTGTAGTTTTTAAGAGTTCTAAATCAACTAGGTTTGTAACACCGTGTTATGCATGATGGCTTTAATTACAATAGTTTTCGTTCTTTGACATCTGCTCTCCTTCTGGAGATGGCTGTGATGGGTCTTCACGGTTCCATGTTCTCCAATCCCCTGAAACATAGGAAACTGCCACTGTTTGTCGGTCCTTGATGTGCTGAACTGTAATTACAAAAAATCCTACTTAAATCGAAACTCAAATATTATCCTCCTCGTAGCATGATTCCTTCTTAATCTTTGACATCTGTCTCCTTTCTGTTTGGCCGAGATAGCTGATAGAAGGATGCAATGAACAAGCAAGCTTTGGATACTAAATGCGCTGATGGTTCATTAATCATAAGGATAAGACCCCTGTTTTTCCGGTCCTTGTCTCCTACCACTCTTCACAAATTATGCAGCATGTTCCCAACTCTTTAATACTCCAACAAGGATGAGCATCACCATATTCCCTGATGTGCTGGAAACTTCGTTGATTGAACAGGTGTGCCAGCCAACATTCTTCGTATGCACCTCTTTCCAAACCCTAACAACCGGTAATAAAGTACCTTTATAAAAGCTTTGGCTTAAGACAAAACATTTCACCTTTGCAAAAAGGTACACTTGTCATTATATAAGGGCTAGGCTAACCTCATGTGGTCTTCTTCATGTTCCTTACACGTTTCCTTTAGCAAAATCTTACTCCCACCATCAAACTGTTTGTCTTCATCATAAAACAACATCTACAGCAGTTTCGTAGCGCGCTACGAAACTGCTGTTTTTTCCAAAACAGTGTTTATTTGATTTTAGGAACTCTTTGTTTGAAACTTTGACTCCTTAAACTTCTTTTACAGGTGGCAAAGGTCTACATGTCTTCAAAAGAGATGAAATTAAACAAAAATGACAAAAACTAGGAATGGCACCTTTTTCTTTAAATCAGTGAGCTGGTTGACCTAGCTGTGTTTTTAAATCTGCAATCTCCTTCTTCAAGGCTTTGTTTTCAGCTCTCAGGCTCATGTTCATTTTGCTGATGAGTTTAGCATGTTTAAGGGCTGGAACTGTGCATGTGTACACATCAGCCACTGAATCCACCTGACTCACTAGGTTTTTGCTACCTTTTAACACAGCTCTTCTATAATTGGCATACCTGACTGCACGCTCCCTAGTAACATTCTTTGCTTTGGCTATTACATCTTCTGTGGCAGCTTCATCTTCTGTTGTCCCCGCTTGATTCTTTATAGCTACAACATTACCTCCTTAGGTAATAATAACCTTCCTGTTCTTATCTTTCTGCTTGACTGCCTCCTCTATTTTATACAATGCCTCAATTACCTCTGTTCCGGGCTTCTTTACTACTTTCTCTCCTTTATGCACTTTCTCAGCTTCCCTAACTTGTTTCCTTGTAACCGGTCTTCGTGGTTTGAAAATAAATTCCTCACCAGGTTCATCAAACCTTAGTCTCTTTGAAGCTTTGGATTTTTTAGTGCTCTCCGGTGATGATTGAGTCAAATCAATATGCATGGGTTCAGTATGCACCGGTTCTACCTGCTCAAACTCAATGGCCTCAAGCAAATCACTTAAGCTGGCCTTAGATATTGGACTTTCCTCAACAGCTACTGATTTGCCCTTTTCTTTGCTTATTTGACTCCTGGTCTTAACTCTTGATACTCTTTCAGACCCACTTGATCCCGGTACATCT
>Ga0115851_102069_pt1 | contig 10653 bp, 3 predicted proteins | sample InSIn2gowninarea_FD_83865 | JGI IMG/M metagenome (GOLD analysis project Ga0115851, IMG submission 83865)
ACAGTAAAAATACAGAGTTCAACTGCAAAAATAACGCGCAACCCAAATCAAAATAAAGCAGTATAAATTTCAGATATTATGCGCAGTATGACACAGGGTAAAACGGAGTAAGAAACGAAAATGGAGATTATTTTGTTATATTGACAATTAACAATGACCCATAGAGCTTTAAATGGCTTTCGCAGCTGATCTATTTGCAACGGAATCATTGGAAAATGATTAACAAATCTATACGCGAGGCAGCAACAAACTATGTCTTCTTTCGCAGGGGATCTATTTGCAACGGAATCATAAAAAATGTTCTACTTAGCAGGCGATCTACGGGCTTGTAAAGCACGAGTGCTTTTTCATCATTAGGGACCGCAGACATTGGCTCTGTTGCCATTAACAAAGCTTCAATAGTCTGCTGCGATTCTGGTATTTGGACTGGCTGCGGTAATTCTGATGTTACAACTGGAAATTTAAACAGCGGATCAAACCTGATATTTCAATTACAATTTACATTTTTTTTTGGGTATGGGGTGTTAGTCCAGTGTACCTGGGTGGCGAGCAGCAGAGCGGAGGAATCGCAGAGCGGGAGGCACCGAGTCGAGAAGGAAGGAGTGAGCAGGCCGCGATCGGGCAATTCCTCCATTTCGAATTGGCAATGGAATTATTCCTCTGCGGCGGCGATCTGTCAGCAAAATTTCAGGATTGCCAGCTCCCATCCGATCTGCGTGGAAAAATCAGGGAGTGAATGCGGAGCAGAGCAAGAGGGTGGCGGAGGTACGGGAGGGTGGCGGAGGGCGGAGGGATTGCCGGCGGCCGGAGCCGGACAATTTTCCGGGCGATGACGGAAACTGGGCAATTCCTCCGCCTAGGTAGACTAATCCGTGGCGGAGTTAGGGGAGGGTAGACTAATCCGTGGCGGAGCTAGGAGAGGGTGGCGGAGGGCGGAGGGATTGCCGGCGGCCGGAGCCGGACAATTTTCCGGGCGGCAACGGAAACCGGGCAATTCCTCCGCCTAGGTAGACTACTCCGGTAGACTACTCCATCTACTAATAAGTTATATCTGATAACTTAGATTTCATAACTTATTAATAATGGCTTATCTATGCTAGCCTATGTACTTATAAGTTACCCAGAATAACTTCTCTGACTACCCAGAATAACTTCTCTGACTTAGCTGTCGATAACGTCTCCACCTGTAACTCATCACCAATAACTTGTCCTCCCATAACTTATCTTCTGAATAGGTTTAGATCCCTACGGTTTCGTCGTCCACGCCTCGGTAGTCTATAGAAACGGATCGATTATCAGGGGTTTAGTCCTGCATGCCTCAGGAAGCCTATAGAAACGGAGCAATTATCAGGCGTAACTCAGATTCAGAGGATAACAAGACATATTATAACACTCAACGAGCCGACAATACTCTGTCGGCTCTTGCCACTCGAAGCGATCCAATTTAAATGGACATAGTACGAAGTGAATCAGTGGATGCCCTCTGTTCCATACACCAACCGATTTCCTTCAGGAATTCCAAAAGAAACGATGCACCCAGAGTGTTACAAGTTTCTTCCGGCCCAAATTCTTTGGAAGAATTCGATAGTGTTTGAAGAAGTTGCAGATTGGATGCCTTTCCAGTCTGTGGGTGAAGGCTTTGCATCTGCAATCAGTCATACAGATAACCGTAAATAAATACAGCTCGCTTGAGATAAATAAGTTTGATGTTGCTTGAAATGCTTGGGAGGATGAATAGCCTGATAGCCCGCGACACAAATTTTTGCAATCCTCCATTTTCGTTTCTTACTCCGTTTTACCCTGTGTCATACTGCGCATAATATCTGAAATTTATACTGCTTTATTTTGATTTGGGTTGCGCGTTATTTTTGCAGTTGAACTCTGTATTTTTACTGTCGGTTGAATTTTTATTTTTTTTCTTTTAACCTGCAAGGTGGTGTAATTCCTATATCCTTCTTACTCCGTTCTACCCTGTTTCATACTGCGCATAATATCTGAAATTTATACTGCTTTATTTTGATTTGGGTTGCGCGTTATTTTTGCAGTTGAACTCTGTATTTTCACTGTCAGTTGATTTTTTTCTTTTTTTCTTTTAACCTGCAAGGTGGTGTAATTCCTATATCCTTTGCCCTTCATGTCAATGAAATTGGTCAGCGTGAAGCTTTTCATGTCAATGAAATTGGTCAGCGTGAAGCTTCAGAGTATCAACGACATTACTCATTCTCAACCACATTGGGGTTGTCCATTCAGAACATGTTGATTATGCATTGTGTATCTCTGTAGCAATGAACTAGCCTCTTCTTTTAAAGTATGAACCGATCGTTGATGCGTAGGAAAAGTTGGAGAGACTGTATGAACCAATCATTGATTACATGTCAAACTGGATTGATCTTTCAAGTGCTGCTTGAGACACTGGTTGTAACACCTGTGCAAATTGTATCATAAACTTGTAGCTCTACACGTACCTTTCTTGATTCTCTATGAAAGATGAGGAGAAATCACTGAGCATGGTCATATTTGTCTTTGCTGTTGATTTTTGAAACATTAAGAGAGATTATCAGTTCTTCAGCTTGATTGCAAATGAGAAAACTCTTAAAAGTAGTAGAGTTGCCATGATATGCAATTACTTCAGGCAACTTTGGCTTTGTTTGCATGTGCAAGATGGGACACAACTTTGTGAGTCTAGGGACTTGTAATATCTTCACAACCAGGTGGTGAGAATGCTTCAGTACAAATCTAAATATTAGATGAAGACGACGTCTTTTAAAATATACTCATCAAGTCTTAGTAATTGAGTTTTGATTCAGTTAAAAAACTAGAGACAACATGTTTTATTATTACCTAGTCATTAATATATCTTGCACAAAACTTTGTGGCCTTTCAACAATTGTGTGCAACTAATGGTTTGAAAATTCTGGTTGATATGGACAGTTTGGTGCTCATCCTTTTCAATGAACTGCTTGCCTCTTTCTACAAGGGTTAGGCAACTAACTCATACTGGATGACATGATGTTCTCTTATATTTTTAGCCCATGATTCTTGAATTAATACGCATTCTAATGAAGCTCTATGGGTCATTGTTAATTGTCAATATAAATGGGATATTTGCTTGAACGCGTGCCCCATAAATAGCAAAGAGATAAAAGCTTTTGTTATGGAAAAGTTCCACAAACGTACTTGGGAGAAGGAGCTAGGAAGAAAGAAAAATTACTATATTGAAGTGTTTAATCCCACTCATAATCATCAACCAAAAGCATACATAGAGGCCAATATCTCTTGGAGAACCAAAATTCTTATTGCTCAGTTAAGGACTAATTCTCATCAACTCCGTTGTGAAACAGGGCGCTGGAAAAGGCCAAAGGAAATGTGGGAGGAAAGGATATGCATTTTTTGTTCTTCCGGAAAAGTGGAAACAGAAAAACATTTCATTTTAGAATGTGAGGCCTTCAAAGACAACAGGGAAAGTTATGCAGATACGCTGGCAGCTAGCTCTTGGGATAATCTATTTAACGAGGGGTTTGTCGAGAAGACGGGAGCATTTATTGTGAAGCTTCACAAAAAAAAGGGCCGAATACATCAAGCAGATGAAGAAGCAATCTGTCCCATAGGCTATCTTTAGCCTCGTGGACGTTAAAATAATTTCTTTCTTTCTTTCTTTCTATAACAAAATAATCTCCATTTTCGTTTCTTACTTAGTTCATCAATTCTCGCATTTTTCTGGTGGAAAGCGTTTATGAGAATTTGTTTGAGCATTGGCAGGGGATCTTGGTAGGAAAAGGTAGCATTCCACTGGTGAATTCTCACAAATCTCCATTTCCATTTGAAAACCAATTGAATCTTGAGCGTTTCTTTCGCTAGATCCATCTGTTAAAAAAATAGTTGTGACGAATTGGGCAAGACAGATAGTCCAATTTGTTAATGGCCCAATTTGTTTATGATTCCGTTGCAAATAGATCCCCTACGAAAGAAGACATAGTTTGTTAATGGCCCAATTGGGCAAGACAGATAACTTCAAATTCGTCACAAATTGGGCAAGACAAATAACTTCAAATTTGTCACAAATTGGGCAAGACAGATAATTGAGTATTTATTTGAATAAAATCTTTCCTTAGAAATTGCGGATTCCCTGGCATTCTGACTCGGACATTATTTTTATTTCCAGGATGCCGATGGTTCAGTGCCTTTCTTTTGGGGCACTGCAGTTGATGGTTGCCTTGTCCTATCTGATGATCCACATGTCCTCAAAGAGGGATGTGGAAAATCTTTTGCTTCTTTTCCCCGAGGTAATATTCGACTGCTAAATTAGACCTTATCTATTCTCTGACTGTTTCGCACATCAAGCGATCTAATTTTTGTCTCTTATTTATACTGATGTTGCATTTGGCCCTGCAGGTTGTTTTTTCTCTACATCAAGTGGCTTGCAGAGTTTTGAACATCCTCTGAATAAGCTGATGCCAATGCCTCGTCTTGATAGTAAGGGGCAGATGTGTGGGGCGAACTTCAAAGTAGATGTGTTTGCCAAGAGGCAAACTAGCATGCCTAGAGTGGGTAGTGAGGCCAATTGGGCCAAGGAATTTTGATATGAACCAAGCCAATTGAGCTAATGAATCCTAATAAGAACAATTTGATATTTAGAAATATCATTTTGTTTTTTATTTGATATGTATTATTTTCATAATCAATATGGATGACGCTGAAAAGTGAGTCAGTTTTACAATGTAAATGTGATTTCAAACGCTGTTACTGGCTTATACAAGTTTGATATCTGCAAAGTTAGTTACTCCAACCTTTCTGATTAATATATATCGTTGACTATAACAACCCTTGAAACTAAGGTAAATAAGACACGGGTAGAAGCTGCTTGCTAAGAATAGCACATTCAAGTGCTTAAATGGCTGCTAGAAAACTCTAAAATGGAGCAGCTTTATTTCAATAACATACCAAACATCGTAAAGAAATGATGTAAGTGGCTTTTGTAATAGTCCATATTTGGTAGTCTTTTAAACATTCAATTTTTTTTTTTTAATATATGAAACATATGTGTTATCATTTATTTGGGTTTTAAATATATATATATATATGAATGTTAAAAGCATCATCTGAAGAATTTTTAATGATTTTTTTTATTAATTATAAATTATTTTTTAATATACTTTAAAATGTGAAAATTTAATATAGTTAAAGCTGGTTAATTTAGTTTAGTTTTTCTTAGTTCATTTAAAATGATACATTACTTAAAGTTGTGTTTCTTTTATGTTTAAAATGATACATTATTTTTAACATTTTATGTTTGTCAATTAGTTAAAAAAATTTGTAATTTGAGGAGTTTTTTATTATGGCAATAAGTTCTATTGTTGTCTACAACATTTCAAAAGTTTACCAAGTCTTATGCTTAATGGATTTGTAGGTTCGTAGTTCATTCACCAGAAATTTGACAGTAGCCAAAAAATGCTGAGATATCCAAAACAAGAGATTACCAAGCAACCAAAAAACCATCAAGATATACACACAACCTATAGCCATAAGAAATTAGAAAAGGTTGTCGGTGCACGGGTCCACCCCCCATGAGGTATATTTATCCTCCTTGATGATAGTATTCATTTGATTGGCCCAACTGATTTGGGTTTGCATTGGCCATGTGGAGTTAAAAGTCAATTCTCTCTCCCAACATCCCCAATTTACAAGAAGATTGGCTTACCTCATTCCCAGTCCAGCGAGAATGTAATGTGATCACATAGGGAAAGGTGGATAACAATATTTGAATCCGAGAAACCAATAGCTCAAAATCCCAACTCTTAACCACTTTTGACACAAGGGTACCCTAGATAAGTTTCTGAGTTGTGGATATGGCCAGTTGGGAATCTCCATCCACTTGGATATTAGAAAAGCCTTATTTGCTTGCGCTCTGCAGACCTTGTTCTAGAGTAATAAACTCTACAACATTGTTGTTGGTGATTCCAAAGTTGCCAACATATATCCTTAGTATTTCCATGCCAATCCTTGAATAATCCTCCATACTTGGTTGGGCTTGGATTTCCTTCGGCAACCCTGTCAAAGTTAAGATTGGAAAAACCAGGGGGCGGGGGAGTAAATCGAGGAGGGGAGTTTATCATCTTGGGAAATGGATTAATTGTATTTTATGTTCCATGCTTGTTTCAAGAGTTCCCACCCCCTTGCAACCAACACCACAATAGTTTGGCTCCCAAGGCTTTATTAAGCATTTATGGATCCCTCAATCGAAGGCCCCCTACCAACCTTGGTTAACATACCTTCTCCCAAGCCACTATAGCCCACTTCCTAATGTGCTTAGTGCCTTGCCACAAGAAATCTCAAAATTTGGTAGTGATAGCTTTATAAATCAACGTATGCGTTGGCAATGCTGAAATTTGTTATAGCGGTAAAGCTTGAGGAACATCTTTGATCAAGGTCACATGACCTTCCAAGTTCAAAGAGTGGAAGGTCTAGTTGCCAATTCGATTTAAGATCCTCTCAAGAATGTCTTGCCAACAAGAAGCACATAAAAAATTTTCTACCTGTGAGATAATTTGTTCGTTGGTTGTTGATCAATGATGAAAGGTTTCTTTACTATGTTTATAAGCAATTTATTCTTAATAACACTTATTTCTCAATCACCCAGTCACTCTTCCCATCTCCCCCTTGGATTTCATCTCAATAGTTTTCCCAAATCACAACTCTATTTTGGCTTGACTTCTCTGTATTTAAGATCTTCTACTTGTGGATTTATTATGATAGTAAGGACCTAGTCTTTTTAAATCAAAGCAAATCTTGCTCATGCTCAATGTGTCATAAGTAAGGAGATGTCAATATTTCTCCAAGAAATCACATCCATCATGATGGTCTACTATGCTAAATCTCCCATGTGACCACTCCACTTCCTTCAAATCTTGCACTAGTTTTTCCTCTACAAAGGGATTCTTAGATAAAAACTAGAAAATATGTTGTTGGTGTTCTGGCTGTTCTTGTAAGAGAGTTAAGAGGATTACTTGCAGTTAGCGAAACCTTTGCAATCCCTCTAATAGTCAACCATTTAAGATTGGGTTCATCTTCAGCTAAATGCAAGGACAATTGATTTATGTTTTGCTATCATTGTGTTGCAGTGGAAGTGACAAAATTGTAAATAGTTTGTTGAGATTGCCATCATTAATGCCTTGTCTGTATAATCTTCTCACATCTGGTACTCCTAAAGAAAAAAAGAAAGCTCGTTTTCTTATTAGAATCCTTCACAGTTGGGACTCTTCAAGAACTGCTCAAACAATTCTCTTGCCCGAGACTGGCAATTCAGTCACTTCGGCACACTAGTGAAGCAGTTGCCAGTTTTCACCAATTCATGTAGGGGACTGGCTTTTACTTGTACAGATATTCTTTGGCAGACAAGAATCAAAATAAATGTAAATATCTCTGTTATTCGACAGGATTTTGTTTTGTACAGTATTTAATCAGTCATAAAGGAGATGGACGACATAGAAATTTGGGGTGTCCAACTCACCTCTATAATTTACCCTTCTAGGAGATGCCTAATCGCTCCCACATGGTCATTGTAGCTTGATGTACCTTTGAGTCCCATTGACCTGATTTGATCATTTGTGTAATTGATATAAAATTTCTATCTTATCAAACATGTATATTTGAGTTGGACTAGCTTAATTGATATGTACCCACTTTTGCTAAACATTACATATTTTATGTCTGGAATCTGGATTAGGTATTCTCACACACAGCCATCATACCATTATCAGCAAGGTCATGACTTTTGTTTTTTAGGTTTTACTCCTTATCAGTAAATCTATGTTTAGGTTTTACCCTCCACTTTTTTTAGTGAATAGATTGAGGAATGTGATTGCACAATCTTGCTAGAATATTTCCTTGAACATGTATGTTAACCCAACTAAAAGGTTACAATTCATAAGAGTTAAAATATTTCATGCATAGTATGGAAATTTATTAATATAAATGTTTTTGCATTTATGTAATTTTGGCCTAATTAAATTATCTCATACAATATTTTGGAATGGGAAATTTCCCACCAATGTTCCTAAATCTTTTTTGTTCAGTCAATGGTTGTGAAGGAGGATTTTGTTTCTAAATCTCTTTTGGCTGAACAATGTGAACATATGTAATATGTAATGTTCTGCTAACCTTAAAAAAACAAATGTAACAATTGGAATAGTTGAGGTGAGTGTTATTGCTTTCATGGTTCACTCTGGTATGTAAAGTTTCTTGACCAACAATTTTCTTTTTTTCAAAAACATTCTCAAATATGGTTTAGAAGAAATCTTTAGATTTTGGAGACTTATACGAAGAAAGTTTTAAGAGATGTTTGTATGACTACTGAATATGAGTGTTTTGAATGCTTGTTGATGTGCTTGGTTCTTGGCCATCTACTACATACCTTCTTGTTTCAGGTTTGTGGTTGTGTGTGCACTTGCCTTTTCTCTATAAATATATTTGTTTGTAAAAAGTCTTTTCACTGGTTTTCCATAATCAACCTGTTTCTTTTAGAGTAGTCATGATTTTTGTCAAAATCCCGCAGAAATGTTGGGAAAGTTGGGTTATAACTGTCAAACTTTAGGATTTTGGGTATCTAGGTGGTTTTTGATGGTTCTGAATCCATTTCCACCATAAAAAAAACAATTCAAACACCTATATGATCAGTTTTTCTGAAAAAAAATAATCGCCAAATTCTTACCCAAAAAAAATTCCGACGTCGTTTCTTTTTGGCTGAGATATTTCCTGTGTTACCCTTACATAATGCTAATACCATGAAAGGAAAAAAGTGACCGCATCCAGGGTGCAATCTTTAAGATAAGGCAATGTCAACTTTTCATAAATTTAAAAGAATAAAACCTATCAAAGCTGTTTGATGTAAGGTAATGAATCTATCCATAATGCCAAACCCATAGCTTCAAAAATAATAAATCCACCTATATGCTTCATAAATGCATGGTTAAAATCCATATGCTTTAAAAATGCATGGTGAAAATCAATAAGAAAATTAATAATTCCCTCTACATGCTTCATAAATGCATGGCCATCCCATGGAACTTTGTTATTTCTAATTATTATGGTCATTCCCTTTTTGAGGATACTCCAGGCTTTGAAAATACATATGCTACATAAATCGGTTTAGGATTCAATCTCACAACAGCAACAACACTTTATGATCTGCTCCATAGTATCTGTCAACAGCAACTAGACCAGCAACTTGTATTAGTGCATGAATCATCAAGGTATGTCCGCATCAACAGAATTTCACATTATATGTGAGAAACATCATAGCCATCCAGATCTACATGAATCAAGTATCATCAATTGGGAATATCTGCATTAATCAACATATGTATGAAACAATCCTATCATCATATAGATAAGAGCTTATTATCATCATGTCTCCAACAATGCAACTTTGAATAATCATCCCTGTATCCAGCCAACAATCCTCATCCATTTGTGCCAAGAATGAAAGGAATCATAACTATAATATATGATCTTTATGCATATGACGACAGCAGCATATGAGTGACTCATCATCAAGAAGATGTGAATTCAAGCTAAGTGCTTCCCATGCAAGCACCATTAGAGAATCAACCATAAATCTGATCCAAGAACCATGTGAACAACTCATAACCATAGCAAGATGAATCATTTATCCATATAAGTATCATCACCAATGACTATTAACCATAATGCCAACAATGCATTAAGTCCATATGCTCCCCCTAAACCTGTGCCATCTGCTTGATCATGCATATCAATAAGAAGTATCAAGACATCATCAATATCAAGTTAGAACCAAAACACTTCTAACCATCATATCCACACATCATTATTATTAACTAGAGCAAAACTGATCCTTCTCTTGAATCTGTCCCTACTGCCTTTCTTCAACCAATCATATACGCGACTGTGCAGTAACTAACTCGCGTATATATGCAACTTCCCTTTATCAAGCTTGCGTAGGAGATTGAAGTTTTACACTTCCGCCTCCCTCTATTATGTCTGTATGATGTGTAGTGCCGCCACTCTCTGACTGAACTTCCTTTTTCTTCCATATCTTCAAGCGTGATGTTGTTTTCTCCTTTTGGTGTGATGTCCGCACTTTGTTCCCGCATTCCTTTGCTATATGGCCAAGCTTGTTACATGTATAACATCTTACGTGTTCCATATTCCTTCTGTAGCAATCAGCAGCTTTGTGACCAAACATATTGCAAGCAAAGCAATATCCATAAAAGTACCTTGAATGTGATGATCTTTCTGCATAATGGTCTTGAACCCTTCTTCTTCTACATCTAGCTGCAACATGTCCAAGATTATGACATACATAACATTCAACATTATTCATAGGAGGAGTAAAGGATTTTCTTTGAGTAATCTCTTTTCTTGGTTGATGATGAGATTGATCTTTCATTTCTTCGTTGATCACTTTAGATTTCTCTTTAGAGTTCCTTGCCTTACCTTGTGAACTAGATTCACCTTTAACAGATTCATGGAAACCAAGGCCAGTCTTTATAGCAGGAGACCTTTGACTACTAAGAATATCATCCAAGACTTTAGAACTATCTTGAAATCGTAAAAGCTTATCCTTTTCTTCTAGTTTACCTTTCAGGATATTTACCTCAATCTGAAGCTGTTCTT
>Ga0115851_101212_pt1 | contig 10641 bp, 5 predicted proteins | sample InSIn2gowninarea_FD_83865 | JGI IMG/M metagenome (GOLD analysis project Ga0115851, IMG submission 83865)
AAGGTAATCAATATGCTTGGTCTCCTTATATCATAGCCTATATTTATCATGATTTCTATAATTTTATTATGGTGTAAAAGAGTAGGAAGAGGGTGGCACATTAATTTATGCTATAGTGTTGTGCTTACAAGAATATCACAGTGGTTTGACTAAGAGAGCTTCCTATGCATAGTATAGCTCCTGATCATCCCAAGTGGTATTGGTGGGCTCGAATGGTAAATATCACACAGGTCAACAAAACCTTGGAGGCATATCGAAAACTGTTTGACGGTTTGATGGATGGTAAATAGCTTACCATACAAGTTTTATTTTTGGTTTTGTTGACTAGCTAAAAAAGGATTCTATCATATGATTTTTGGTTTTGCAAGAGATGTTGTTTATAGACCTTACAAAGGGTTTCCATAGTGGCAAAATGAGCCAAGGGATGAGTTGGATTGGCAATGCACTCCATGGTACCTATACATGGGAAAGACCTTTGCTGATCCTTATAGACTAGATAGGGTAAAGATATAATTCAAAAAGAGGCAAGGAATTCCTTGAGAATGCAAGTTTGTAGTACAGAAAGGGAGATATAGAGCTCATGAACCTAATTTATTTGAGATTCCTCCCAAGTGGAAAGATGAGTGGCACCCTCCTAAAGAGCATGGGTTGGGGAGGTATTCAGATGATAAGGGAGTTGAGGCACATGATGGGCCTTCATTCATTTAGACATACTTAACATGGTGGGTTGGAGCAATACCAAATTGACTCAACTTATATGGTTTGGAGTGTTTGATAGAGGCTGCAGAGGGTGAGGCAAATGAGGAGGAGGAAGAGGAAGGTGATGATGAAGAGGAGAAATAATGGTATAAGGAGTAGGGTGGATGGAATGTGACCATTGGGATTCCCTTTATGGAGACCCAATAGTAGCTTGAGAATGAATTGAATAAGTGTGCTTCTTTATGTACTTGCAAGTTAGTACTTATGCAAAATAATATGAATAACATTTATTCTTTATTTTGATTTTGTAGATCAAATAAAATTAGACCTAAACTAGGAGAAAGCGAAAAAGAAACAAGCTAAGGATGCACTAGCGAGCATAAAGGAGGAGGTTTCCATAAAGGATGATGAGATCAATGGATTGAAGTTTAGGTTAGTAGCCTTGGAGCAGACTATGGAGACTTTGCAGAACATGCATGAGGTTTCTAATGAAAAATTCCTTAGCATGATGGATTGGGTATTAGAACACAACAAGAATATTGAGAAATTGATAAATAAGAAAGAACTCCTTCAAGCATAGCTCATGGATCTAGAAGAACAAACATGGATAAAGAGGCCAAGTTTAAGTAGGAATGCCTCTAGTCTAGGAGCTTTATGAGTGCTAGGAGCCATCACGGTACCACTAGCAGTGTTAGTATAAGTAATTGATATGGAATTAGTTGGATGGATGGATGTATGGGGTTGGAAAGATAATGCATCACCTATTTTTTTATTAATATATTGGAGATATATTATTGCTTATTCTTGAGTATGTTATGGACGAATGTGGATGACTATATAAGTTTTATTTTAAGGCATTGTTTTATTTTAAAGTTGCTAAGTGTGAAAATAATGGATGGTAAATGTGTAATTATATATTGTTATGAAAATTGACTAAGGGAATGAACTAAATATTGTGTTAAGGTACTTACTTATATATAAATAAAACTAAAGGGGATCCAACAGTGGCATTGGCATTTTTAAGAAATTATGGGTTCTATTTTTTATTTAATAGGTTAGGATGACTGGTAGGATCAAAAATTTATGTGTTGGAAACCTAAAACCTAGGTCTTGTTAGGTATGTTTCTAAAGGAATTTGAAGGCAAAAATGAACCTTAATGATAAAAATGGAATTAAAGGAAACTTTTGAAGTGAACTTATGTTTATCTTATTTTTATGGATGGTTAGTGATGGAAAAGTTTTGACTATGTTAAAAATGTTGGAAGGAACCTAGCAAAAGTGCTAACTTGATATATAGGAAATGGCTTTCGCTACAACCTTTTTATCACCAATTTGGCTTCCCCTAAATATTTGGATCGAAAAGAAAATAGGAGAGGATTCAAAAATATTGAATGGATATGAAGGAGAAGTTTTCAAAAGGAACCTAGCTGAGTTTTTCTTATTAAGTGATAATAAAATATTACAAGGCATTAGAGATGATGCCTAATATGCTATGGAGGACCTCAAGGAAATAATGATTTTTGGATATTATGTAGGAAGACTAGCACTCACGTTGATCTTAGGGTCCAAGTTGGGTGATAAAGGGATATGGGGGATTTGTTCTTAGTATTTGGTGAATGCCCCTAGTGTGGTTAAGGAAAAGGATAAGGATATTGCATCTTAGTGCAGATGCGGGGATCTATTCAATGTTGGATTAAAAAAAAGAAGATACATATGATACTCTTATATATCAAAAGAACTATAAATGATAAGAGAAAGAGCAACAATGTGTACCTTTTCATCACAATCGGGTAAGATTATTCACAAAGTTGATGCTCATGTTTGATGAATTAACCTTGATGAAATCTAGGAATGGATTATTGAATATGCCCATGTTCTTGATGTTTTCATGCTGAGGAGCTCACAATTGCTTTGGCCTATCATCTGACTTAGGTTCTGAAAAAGATACCTTCTTTTGATCAATAAAATTCTAAATCTTGTTGAGCAATATCATACAATACTTTTTTGCATATCCTCATTATTTATGATATTCATAGAACTCATATTAATTACACTCTTTTGTCACTCCCAATGTGAAGGATGGTTGAGCTGTAGGCTTAGGTGGTGGAACCAACAATTTTGTTTTAATCAAAGCATTTGTGAATTCATCAATATCATTATGTATAGGTGTGAATTTCCATCTAGGACTTCTCATCTTTGTCAATATTTTGAACTTCATTTACTGCTACTATTTGTTATTTTACTGATTCCACTTTGACTATTATTTGCACTTCATGAGACTATTCCTTTTTATATCAATGATGAGATTATGAAGCTTATTGTAAATACCCTAAAAATGCATTTTGCTTCATTGACAGGGTTATGTTCGCATTTTGATGTTTATCATGTTTATACTATCATGTTGGAAAAATGTGTGTTTTGCGAGTCCTTCAATCATATTGATCGATTCAATTTCAAGCTTTAGGTTTTTTAACACTTTTGTTCCTAGTCACCTAGAAGAATTGCTAGTCACCAAGACAATTTTGAAGGTATCATAATCGCCTAGATGATCTTGACTAAGTATTATAAAATTCATAAGGCATATATTTAGAGCTTCTTCTTCTATATTCTAACACACTCTTGCATGGAATCTATGATCTTTTGCACTTTCCAATGCTCGTCCTAGAGTTTTATGATATCATTGTAAAGGCTACATAACATCTTGAGCTCTCCTCTTTACACCTTGGGAACACTTCTCTATGCTTCATGGATTGAGGTACCTTTTGGTTATTTGAGGTTATTAATGGTTGATTTCATGGTTAATTACATATTTTAATCTCAATACATTATCAATTAAAGACTTATATCCTTTATTTAATCATATATTTGCATTTGTGTTTGTCATATAGGCATTATTTAGGATAATTCATCCCAGGGTTTTAGGCTAGGATTTTACTTTTAAGGTCTAAATACTAGGATTGGAAGGTTATTTATTGTGTCTCTTGCATCTTAGACTTTAGATCTATTATTTATAACCTTAAATTCATAGTTATTGTTATCATACTTTGGCATTTGGCTAGATCTTTAAGCATACATTTTCTTTGTCAAATCTTTATCATAGAATTGTTCATTATTTTTGTCATTTATCATTGTCTAAGCATGTGTCCATAATATTTATGAGTCTAAATCATTATTACAATTTAAGCATTCTAATATTTGCTAAAATCCATTTGATTTTGGATTAGGGGACCTACAACCTGTTGGGGTTGGGGTTTCACCTCAATTGGACAATCACAAGGTCCAAAGAACTTGTGATTTGAGGTCTCCACTAATCTTTATTATTTTCCTTTCAGATCTGAACAATATTTACAATATTGAAGCATAAAGGACTATCCATAAACTCTTTCTTGTCATTCTTGTCAAATCACAACATAATAAAATTAGATTTGAATAATTCAAGATTCTTTGAGTGTTCATATATGGTTTGAGTGATTTAGGTGCCAGGGTTTTGAACCATTCATAGTGACTTATCTCTTTTTTCTTTTATTTTGGTTTCCAATGTATATATCTAATAATGAATCTTTCTTTTTTATGATAATTCTTATAGAGACTCATCAAGTGGTAGCTTATGATAATCAAAATATTATATCATGTAATTTGGTTGAAGAGCTTCAATGAAAGCTACGATCTTCATATTATCATCTGCATGAACATGATTAGCCTTTTTGGTCCAAAATATGATAAATTTCTTAATAGACTATCATTCTCTTTTTTTGAGTTTCATCAAATCACTAAATGTAACCTTTTTTACAATGTGGATTTGATAATGATCATAAAATATAGTCTTCAATTGTGTAAAACTATTAATACTAGCATGTGGCAACTTGCTAAACCATTCTTTAGCTTCTCCTTTTAGAGACAAAGGAAACAACTTCGCATGCAAGTCCTCATCCATAGTTACTAAAGAAACTACATAAAAAAAATACATAAATGAAGACAAGTGTCAGTAGTACCATCAAATTTTATGAATTTTAACTCTTTAATAGAAAGTAGTATAGTGGATCTTATTCACATACACAATGGATTATTATCTTCATTTCGTTGAGGATCTACACTTTGATATTTTTCTATCTTCAATACTTGTCGCTATAGGCCCTCAAATATTTCTTGAGCTATCATTGGAAATGCACTTTTGAAGGTTAAATCTAGTATGACCACTTGAATAGTTTCCCTTGTATTTTCCAATGGTTGGTTGAAATGTTATTCTTCTTTAAATGTTGGTAATTGTTTTCTAGGCTTGAAGACTTTGAAAGCTCATATTTTATCATTTTTTCATGGATTATATTGTGCAAAGTTGATGAAACTAACTACTCTCTTATCATTATGAGGCATTAATATCATGTGCTTTCTATTATACTTTAGTACTTTTGCATATTTTATATCATTTTCTTCTTGAGTCCATTAGGCAATGGGTTGCATATCTTGATCAAGTAATTTATCAACTTCTTCTTCTTGATATTTATATTCTTCTGAGATAATACATGAGATGACTATGTGGCAGAGTGTTATAATTTTTATTCAACCAGCCAAAAAGGAGGAGGAAGGAACATTCTTAGGTCGGGTCAGTCTTTGAATTTCTTTTTGTACCTGATCAATATTGTTTAGTTTCTCTTTGCACATAGGATTGCCACTTTTCTTTAGTGAAATTTGCATTGCATTTTGGGGGAGTGGTGCATACACTTGGAAATCCCATTTGATGCTTAAAATTTACATCTTGAATAAGGGTTTCATTTATGTTTGAGGGATTTTTTTTACTAATTGCTTGGTGCATTTAAATGAATTGTTGTCTTTGCATTGTCTTTTATTTGAAAGGAAAAAGGAAAATTTTATTGCTTTAGCATCCTTTAGGTGGGAGTGCCTTGAATCTTATTTTGAAAATCAAGTATTTGGGAGGTGTAATTACATTACATTATCATCCTAGGATTGGACCTCATATTTGCTTATTGTACTAAAAGTCTATTACAAGCCTAGGGAGTGACTAGGGTACGTGGGCATCATTTCCATGGCCTAACCCATATTTGGATTTCATTGCCCAAGTGGGAGCCCCTTATTCCTGAGGAATGTGAGTATGGGTACTTGAGACACCCTTGTAAAATGATCCATCCCCCTAGAGATTAAGCCTTACCCAAAAATACCTGACTAGATACATCTTTAGGAAAAATAAAAAAAAGTAAAAATTTACAATCGTATTTAAAATTTATTCACTAAAAAGATAATATTTCAAATTGAAAAAGAAGCAACTAAACAAGATAAACACTATTTCTATCTATCACCATTGCTTATTATCATTTATTTTATCTTTAAAGTGATCATATAAGCTATTTGGTGTTAATTGCATTTACATTAAACAAGATCTTTAACAAAATTTTAGGCTCTTTGTTTGGCCATTTACTAATTTAAGAATTATCTCATTTCATTGTAATCTTTGAGTTTTCTTAGAGTTCTTGTTTGTTACATCCTATTCCACCTTCATCATCTCGTTATCCTATCTTTCATCACCATATCTCGTGCACCTTCCAAGGATGAAAATCCCTAGCATGTTCATATGGCTAAGATTAGAGCTCATCATAGGGATAGAGAGTTAGAGGAAGAGGAATGAGCTAACCAAGTAAATAAATCACATCCTCTTCCCCTTTCACAGATGTCTTATAGTAGGTCACACCCACCCAATCATTCAAAAGGATGGGCAAGATTATGTGATGCCCCGTAGGGCTAGCCTATTTAGGATAGAGGATCACCTTCCCTTAGATAGACCTTTCAAACATCCTAATAAAGATCCACCTCAATATGATCCTTACGATGTCTCATAATGTGATTTAGATCATCATGCATATAGAACATGACCTAGTTCCATCCACCTTCCTAATCATCCTTCTAAGCCACACCTATCTACCTACAAGATGTTTCTTAGTGATCCTATGATTCAACCTTTATATAGATAGTTTCAAGAAGTTGAGGTTTACCCTTTAGATGTACCTTATAGGGATCCTTCACCTCAACCACCTACCATTATATATGTCCCTCATCCTAGATTTTGCTCATATGATGGAGAGACATCAGATGGACATATAGAGGATGCCTCTCTATCACCTATCACTAGGTCACTTCCTCTTCATCCCATTGTATGATACGTTATTGATGATACCCCTGAGACTTCATATCATGATGATCCTTTATTATATCCCATATCACTCCCATATGTTGAAGTATCACATAATCAACCCCCTTTACACCCTAGACTAGTCACATTTAGATATTCTCATGTTCCTTCACATCCCCCTCCAGGTGGACCAACTAGGCCTCCACCTTTGCTTCATTCCAATCCTAAGCCCTATGTTCTCACATACCATAAGACTCATCCACCGCCTTTTTATGATTGGGATGGGTATTACTATGATGACACACATCTTATGAACCAACCCAAGAGTTATCTTATGTCTCACCCTACATATGATTCTCAGTTTGTTCACCATATTAGTTCTCATCCTATCCGTCCTAGCATACCTCATATTCCCATCTCTTGTTTATAGCCAGTTAGTTAGTCTAGAGTTCATTTAGGGCATGGGCCTTCCTCACACCCAACTGATCTACCACCATTATCACATTATTCGTCTTCTTGTTATGTGGTGGTGCCATCCTAATAGACATATGCATATTAGGATATAGATCCTCATCATGTGTATTCCCATCCTATATCCCTCATACCCCACTCTAATCTAGGGTACGATTTGTAATATCAACAAGCCTAAGCCTTTTCACATGGACCCACTCGATTTCCTAGTTATCATGAGTTGTTGCATCCATAAACTAGAGGGGTTTTAGCTCAAAATCCTCCAAACCTTGGACCAAATGTACATTATATACATAGCCTAGTTATGATCATTCATAAATACAGGATCCAGATCAATATTATAATGATTAGTATGACTAGTATGATGACTAGCCTATCAACATCGTACTAAAATAGCATACTATAGTTAATACCCAACCTCTCATAGTCAATGATGAGATCTTAAAGAGGTTGGAAGATATGGAGCTTAAATTCCATTAGCATGGAGAGGAAAAGTTATCCTACACTTCAATTTGTAATGAGCCAATTCATCCCAGTGTACCAACAAAAACATTTCCATACAAGTTTGAGATACCTAAAATTGACAAGTTAAAAGGAAAGAAAGATCCCTAGGAGCACCTTCGTCAATTTAAGTATCCATGCTACATTATATATAATGATGATGTGCTTATGCTTAGGACCTTCCCTATGATATTAGCGAACTATGATCTAGATTGGTATAATAACCTCCCACAACACAATATTTATTCCTTTGAATAGTTGTTTGATAAATTCTTAGATCATTTTACCATCAATATTGTTGATTGGTATAATGTAACCTCAAAGATTTTGGTTTGGTTGAGTTCTTCATTTCCTATAATAGTAGGTTCCTTGAAGGTGGTGGGAATGCACTCATGTTGGTTTTCTACTCATTCTCTAGGTTATAGGATGATTCCTATCTACTATGAAGGTTAAAAGTAACAAGAAAGAGATAAAAGGTATAGAGTTATAGGAAAGAGATTAACAAATTGAACTCAAACTAAAGCAAGAACATCACATCTCAGGCATTGCAACACAAGAAGCAATCCATAACCAAGATTAAGAATAGTGACCTATCTCACCCTTGAGGTCTCACAATCACAATACATAGCCACAAATTAAGACATCATCTCATACATAACATTTACAAAAACAATAAACAACCACTTATTACAAAAGGAAAAAGCATTATCTGTTTGCAGTATCATATATGAAAGTATCTTACAGACCTGGGTAACTTTGTTAGAATATCTAACCTCTTTTATTTCTAACAGTCTACCATTTATAGATTTACATGCCCGAGTGGATTAGTGTCTATCATTAATATACACACTTACTCATCTTGATTAAAACAAGCGAAGAAAACTATTTACAATAAATTTTACAAGTGTGTTAGATTACATAAAGAATAAGTACCAACATTATGACTATCAAAATTTTTGAATTTTTTGAACAATCATATTCATTATGTCATAATCCTCCTAACATGTCATTGACTGCTCCTTTGACCCTATAGTTGATTGAATATGGTACTATAGCTAATTGAAGAAGTACTCATCTATAGTCTGATAGATACAATCTAGCATTATATTCTGTTGGTAGCTATCTACTTCTCTACAACCTTTGATGATCCATACTGTAGTTCTAAATGAATAGAGTAATGGAGGGTTGTGAACTATATATTAACCTAGTTTGAGAAGAAACTACCATTTTTATGTGGAATTGAGTCAAATTCAACACATTAACAAGGCCCCGAGGGTCAAACACTTAAGATCAAGTGGACCCAGGTGTTACTTCTTATCCATTACCTTAGTCTAGTGGGTATTATTTCTTTTCTCTAGGTTTTGTTGACTAATTGGCTCTTCTTAGTACCTATTGATTTAGCCAAAAATTATAACATCATCACTCAAAATTGATGGGCTCTATTTGGGATCTTCTTGAATCATCACCCACCATTACTTGTTTTGGGACCTACTGATTTTAGCCAAAAGTTTTGACATCATCATTCAAAATTGATGGGATCTATCTAGGATCTTCTTGAATCATCACCTGCAATTACTTATTTTAGAACCTACTAATTTTAGCCAAAAGTTCTAACATCATCATTCAAAATTGGTAGGCTCTATCTGGGATCTTCTTAAATCATCACCTGCCATTACTTGTTCTACGACCTGCTGATTTTAGTCAAAAGTTTTGACATCATCATTCAAAATTGATGGACTCTATCTAGGATCTTGTTGAATCATCACCTGTCATTACTTATTCCAAGACTTGCTACTTTTAGCCAAAAGTTATGATATCATTGCTCAAAATTGGTGGGCTCTATTTACTTTTGGGCACTTCCCACTGATTACTTAGACATAACTTGGAATTATATTTACAAAAACTCCTATACATTATATTTACAACTTCATAAATATTTCCTTATACTTTTCTCTTCCTATACATAATTATTTTATAGATATAGTTCTCATCCCATTTGATTGTTAATATGACTTAAGGTTAATCCCCAAGAATTATTACAACACTCGATCAACTTTGACTAGAAATTTACAAGGCAAAAATATTAAAGATAAGGACCCATCTATACAATAGCAAGATTATACATACAATAGTCGGATCTTAACAACACCAAAATTATTTAGTCCTAGGGCTAATAGAAGAATCAAATTTAATTTTAAAAGGAAGAGAGTTGGAATAGAAAGAATTTTTTGGAAAGAATGAAAGAATGATAGTATGTTATCCCAACCTAGAGTGCAATTCTGAAAGCACACAATCTTTTAGCAGCTCTTAGGGTCTTCGCCTGCTAGAGAATAGGACCCACTACTTGTTACTTTTAGTACCCTATTCAGATGTACATTTGGTAGGGGTATCAAGTGGTGGAATCAGCTCTATTGGGAGGAAGGGGTGCATCTTTTTATTCAAATATTTAAAGTCTTAATAGTCAACTTGTGATAGAATAGGGGATGCTTGAATCTTTACAGTATCTACTCTTAAACCCATCAGAACATTCTCTAGCCTCCTAGCATGTAAGAACCTTATGATTTCTTCTTGAGTAAGGTAATTTATTTATTGTAAATATGAGATTTGCTTCTCAGAAAAAGATTGCTTAAGAAATTGAATCGTATTGGCTACCCAACTGGCAGCACTACCCTATACATTCTATTCCTCCCATAATTTGGGAGCTTTCATTTCAATCAAATAATTAAAGAATTTGTTAATAAATCCTAGCTCTGTTGTGAGATGGTGTTTACCAATGTCCATATTGAACACCATATCTTGGAGTTCACTTATATCCTGAATCCTCCTCAAAT
>Ga0115851_102072_pt1 | contig 10641 bp, 13 predicted proteins | sample InSIn2gowninarea_FD_83865 | JGI IMG/M metagenome (GOLD analysis project Ga0115851, IMG submission 83865)
AAAAAAAGGGAGTACTCGAGCTCACCAAGCTCGAGTACCCCAAAAAGTGGTATTTCCCTACTTATTTCGCAAACAGTGTTTTTGGGCCAAATATTTCTACAATTGATGCTAATGGGCCATTTTGGCCGGGAATTTCGAAGGTCATAGGCCCAAAATTACAACAAAGAGTAGCCCAGCCCACGGGGGAGAAATTATGAGGGTCCAATTAGCTGCGGTAAAGGTGGACACAAGATTACATACAAATGTGGTGTTATGCTCATGGTGCTAGTCAACAATCAAAGTACATATTAGAAATGGGTATAGAAGTTAATAACAAGTAAGAAAAAAGACCCATTAAAAAAATAAATAAATATAGACCTAAATGCACTTTTAGCTCCTATATTTTGGCTTTATTTCTATTTTGGTCCCTACATTTTCATTTAACTACTTTTAGTCCATAAACCAATTAACGTTTATTATTTTAGTCTTTTCCGTTAGTCAATGGACGGAAATAGCTGAGGTGGCTAACAAAGGGATTAAAATATTAATAAAAATTCACCGTGACTCTTGTCACCCATGCCACATGAGTTTCTAGCCCCTTTATATCACACGTGACCCTCACTACAACCATCTACGGCGCGTGTGAACCCCCAAATCAATCCTCCTTCTCTTTCTGTGAACCCCCAAATTAAATCAATCCACCTCTCTCTCGATCTGAGATAGCCATCAAACCACCATAGCAAACAACACAAACCACCATCGCAGACAAACAATCCACCATCGCAAACAAATAAACCCAAAAATATATATACCCAAACCCATTTTTCTTGGAATGGCAGAGAAAAGAAAAGTAATGAGAATAACGGAGAAAAGAAAAGTAGTGAGATCTCTATCTTTGTGAACTGAAAAGAAAAGCTAAGTCATTATTAAAGTGAGTTTATGATATATAATGTTAACATGTGTTTGTTTGTGGATTACTATGCATGTGTCTATTTTTTATGACATTGTTGTTTAATATGTGTTTGTTTGTACTTTCCAATATGGTCCCTTTATTCCACTATTGAAGGTAATGTGGATTACCATATTTTTATAATTCGAAACAATTGAGGTGGATTGTGGAATGATGAGTGCTATTTTGGTAAATAATGTTATATAATGTGTGATATTTTGTTAACTAATGAATGTTGTTTTGGAATGTAGTCAATATTATTTAAATGGTTTATATGTGTTTTGCATGTAGCATAAGTGAGCTATTTAGTTTGTCTGTGCATCCTGGTAGGTATTTTACTGATAATCCTCGAAAATATGTGGGAGGTAAAGTGGATATAGTGGACAATTATGACCCTGATAGGTGATCCAAGACTGAGATTGAGGGTATATGCAGGGAATTTGGATACACCTCTATGAGCAGGCTTTGGTATAAAATGCCTGGTAATGATCTAGAAAGAGCTAATTTCCATTTGATAGTTGATGATGATGATGCCATGTTTATGACAGATTTAGTGATTGGTCATGAAGAAATTCATGTGTTTATAGAGCACTCTGTGGATAATCCTATACTAATGGATGAAGGTGAGCGTATTAAGGCAGATGTGCAACCATTGGCAGTGGAGCAAAACCTTTTAGGATATGGTAGTAATGATGATGGTAGTAATGATGAAGGTAGTGACAATAGTAATTCTAGTAGTGAAGATCATAACAATGATAATGAGGATCCCATTGAAGTAAATGCTAAACAAGCCTACTCTAGGAGAGAAAGTAACACACCAATGGTTGAGGAGGTTGATGATGATGTTATTGAGGTTGATGCTGCAAAGGTGTATTCTAGGAGAGCAGGTAAGGAACCTATGACTCAGCACCCATCTGAGGACAAGGACCCTAATAAAAGTAGTAACAGTGGAAGTAGAGGAGGAGATGGTGAAGGAAGTGGCCTAGAGAATGAAGACGTAATGAATCCTGATGAGAGGGAGTTTGTGGAGGACAGTAGTGATAGTTAGGATGGTTCTATTGAGGATGTTATTAAACTAGTACAAATACGTACTAGTGTAATGAACTGTGATTATGAGAGTGAGAAGTTGCACAATCTTGAGGAATCATCATCTGATAATGATATTGGGGATGATAGTGATAATAGCTCTAAGGATGAAATGAAAACACCTGTGGGAAAGGGAAGGGGACAAAAGAGGACCTTCCTAGTGTTTAAGCCAGTTGCTAAGGCTAAACATATCAGATTTGGGAAAGATATGTTGTTCACAACACCTAAGCAATTCAAAGAAGCTATAACTGATTATGCAATTCATGGTGGCTAGGAGATCAAATTTGCAAAAAATGATTTGTAGAAGGTAAGAGCAATTTGCTAGGAAAACTGCAAGTTTGTGGCATATCTAACAAATCTGCCAAGAAAGAAGAGCCACCAACTAAGAACACTGAATCTAGAACACACATGCTCTAGGAGTTATAAGAATCCAAAGTGCACTTCTTCATACATTAGAAAAAAGTTGATGAAGAAGGTGAGAAGACAACCTAACATGAAACTAAGAGACATCCAAGATGCTATACATGAGAAGTTTACACTAAACATAAGTGTAAGAAAAGCCAATAGTGCTAGGTAGAAGGCAAGAAAATATGTTGATGGAGCTCACACAGTAGTACAATTAGCTGTGAAAGTATTATGAAGAGTTGAGGAGGGCTAACCCTAACTGTACCATACTTATGAAGGTACATACCTTCAATGAAGGTGATTTGGCTACTGAGATGGACTTGGTCTGTGGGGTTCCTTATTTTGAGAAGTTGTACATATACTTGAAGGGTTGCAAGAAAGGGTTTATGGCTGGATGCAGGCCAATAATTGGTTTGAATGCCTGCCACATGAAGACTAAGTCAGGTGAGCAATTAATCACAGTAGTTGCTAGAAACCTTAATGAAAAGTATTCCACACCAGCGTATGCTATAGTAAAGGCTGAAACCAAAGACTCCTGGACTTGTTTCATAAATTTGCTACTTGTAGACATTGGTTAGAACACAAGATGAACATTTATATCAGACCAACAGAAAGTATGTATCTTTATTACCATATCTATATGCATTACCATATTGAATGTATAGAGCTACTAACACCACAATTGTTGTTGTTGTATTGACAAAGGTTGGTGCAGACCTTCATTGATAATTGGCCACAATATGAGCATAGGATCTGTTGCAGACACTTCTACAATAATCTCATGAAGAACCATCTTGGTGTTCTGATCAGAAAGTTGTTTTGGAAAGCAACCAAACCTACTTATAAAGCTGAGTTTGATAGATTGATGGATGAACTGAAGGGAATTGATGAGGATGCATACAGCTGGTTACAAGATCATTCAACCACCATATGAGCCAAACACATGTTCAGTAAGGATAGGTTGAGTGATACAATACTGAATAACATGTGTGAGAGTTTTAACACCAGGATTTTGAAGTTTTAATCGAAGCCTATAATTATTATGATATGAATCTAAGCCTCTGATTAACAATTAGTCAAATACATTGTTTGATTAACAGTTTATGTGTGATTGTAGCTAGAGTCCATCAGGTTATATCTTATGATCAGGTTTCAAGAGAACAGACAAAAGATCATGAGAATGGAATAAAAGATATGCCCTAAAGTGCTTAAGAGGTCGCTTAGGGAAAAGATTGCAAGCAGTAGGTGGCTTGCTTGTTGGGTAAGTCATACACAGTTTGAGATTAAAAATAGACTGCAAAACTTCATTGTAGACTTTACTAAGGACATTGTAGTTGAAGGAAATGGGAAACAACTAGCATACCATGTGCCCATGCAATTTCCTACATATTCTTCAACAAGCAAGATGTTGAACAGTATGTGCACATGTGTTTTCATGTCTTCACATATAAGGCCTGTTATAAACCAATAATTGCACCTTTCAACGTGCAGAATATGTGGAGGCTCGGTGGTATCCAACCTATTCAACCTCCTATCAAAAGAAGACCACTTAGCAGGCCCAAGAAGAAGAGGGCAAATGAGCCTAATGAACTAGCAGGTAGGAGAGTTGGTATCTCCAAACAAAGTAGGGCCTGTGGTAAAATATGACATAATAAAAGAAGTTGCAATGGTGAGATTAGAGGAGGAAACTCTTCACTACCAAGCACCACAAACAGAACCAATGCAACCAATAAGGTAACATTCTACCATATCTATCAAGTAGATGTTTTTATATAATACATGTTAATAAATGTATGAGAGTTTTTACATATTACATGTCAATAAATGTGGATTTCTTATTTATAGATCAGCAGATACAGAAACTTTTCCAACATCAATCAGCCAACAAAACAAGCTCAAACTCAACCAAGCTCAGCCACCCCATTTGCACCACTTCAGCCATTTGTATCATCCTAGTCTAGTATGCATAACTTCACTCCTGATTCACCAACTCAACCATGGACAAGCTCTCCCAATCCATTTCCATCATTCTAGTCTAACATGCAAAACTTCACTCTTAGTGCATTTCCTCAGCCATGGATAATCTCTTCTAGACCATTTGCACCATACCAGACCAACATGCATTGCTTATCCAACCCAAGTGCACCATACCAGTACACCATGCATAGCTCTGCCACACCTTTTCCACCACCCCAATCCAGCATACACAGCTCCAGTCCAAGTGCACACCAGACCAAGATGAGCCAATTTAGCCCAAGTGCACCACCTCAAGCCCCCCATAGGATCATCCAATCCAATTCAAGCCAACAGAAGCTTAAGTCTAACTCCAATCCAATTGCACCACCCAACTTAGGCAACAATCCAACTCCAAGACTGAGGAGGAAAAGGATGGTCAAATTAGAGACATTGAATGCTTCCAAGAATACATCTAGATACATGGGGCCTATCAAGTTTATTGGGAGTCAGTCATCAAGGCATGCTCCAAAGAAAAAATGAATAGCTTGTTGTTTTATATCTTTTAATGAATGACTTGTGTTTTGTATAATTATAGCCAAGCCCTTATTTTGTATAATTGGTATTAGTTAAACAATGCACTGCTGTTTGGGTTAATATTGGCAGTTGAACAGTGCCCTTTTGTTATTTAAACATACTTTTGCTTTTTTTAATGATAACTATGAAGATGTTTGGGTTAAGTTTGGCAGTGTGTTAATTAAGATGTTTGGATTTCAAGATTGAGTTTGTTACTTCCTTCTGTCTTGTTTTATATGTGTAGTATAGTGCTTTCTTGGAATATGTTATCTATTAATACCGGTTTTATATGTTGCATGCACTTGGAACTATGTTACACGGCTCAACAGGGATATTTCTCTACAGCATGGTTCAACAAGGACTATGTTACACAACTAATATCAATCCTGCTATTATCAATCCACACATCCACACATTAAATGAGAAATGTATTCATTTATTTCTCAACAGAAAGAGTACAAAATAAGCAGCAAGTATGTCATTGCTAATAACTAATCCTACCAAAATTGAGCACATTTCCAACTCTCTATATATAAACACTGCAACCCTACATGCACTACCAACCACAACAACCCACACAAGTTATTTCCACTCCCTACCTAAGCAAACATAAAACTACAAATATAACCACTAACAATGCCACAACCACAACTAAAAACTTCTTTCTCTTCTTGTAGTCTGCAAGCTCAGCCTCAAGTTTGATGATCCTTTGCCTTTACTGTGGGAAAAGCACATTACCACGATCACATATCTCATCATCACACCATTGGAATAACCTACACTTTTGCCCCACCTGAAACACAGATAATGATCTAAAAAATGAAAAATGGAAATCCATAAACTATTGTAGCAACAAATTGAAACAACATACTGAAATTAACTAAAAACCACTCAAACAATTTACTGAAAATTGACATACCCAGTAGTTTGGACAACCAAAAAACCTTCTGCCAGGGTTGTCTACTGTCCACGACACAACTAGGACAAGTTTTTAATTACAGTGGCACGTCATTGGTGCTCTCTTCCTCACGTTGGAACTTGTTGAAGAGTGTACTTAAATTGGGTTTTGAAGATTGTTTGTTTTGATTGTGGTTTGGGGAGATGAGGCTTAGTTGTATGGGTGGAGGTCCAAGCTCAAATTTTGGGAGTTTCTAGGGTTTCTGGTATTGATTTGGGGGATTTACGTGGTAATGGTGGTCACGTGGGGGTCACGTGTGAAATAAAGGGGCGGGAAACCCATGTGGCATGGGTGACGAGAGCCACAGTGGATTTTTATTAATATTTTAATCTCCCTGTTAGCCACTTCAGCTATTTCCATCTGTTGACTGATAAAAAGGATTAAAATAACACGCGTTAATTGGTTTAGGGATTAAAAGTAGTGAAATGAAAATATAGGGACCAAAATGAAAAAAGCAAGGATGTCAATACTGTACCGGAGGCCGTATCCGTTTGGCCACCGGTACGATATATTTCGGATACCGGTCAATACCGGTGTACCATTTCGGGTTTACCGCTATTTTATATATTTAATATATATATATACACACACACATACATACACAAAATCTCTATTTACCATAAAACAATACCTCAAAATTTCATGTTTACCATAAAACATTACTTCAATTAAGAACAAATAATTCATAGTTTTAAACTTTAACATCAACTAAAAAAAAAAAAACACAATATAAAATTGTTCATTACACACAAAGAAAACAAATAAACACAAATTACATAGGATCTACTCCCATCCTTCAAAAGGATTTACATCAGGACCATAATACACATGAGTATTAGCATCTGTCAACACAACATCATTTTCACCATCTTCCTCATCAAGAACAACAACATCATCATCATCATCATTATCATCTTCTAAAGTCATTGTTGCTAATGGTTCTTCAATGCTATCCCAATTCACATCTTCCTCAGTTAGTAACAGAAATTCAGATTCCTTAACTACCCAATCCTCCATTAAATCAGTATTATCAAGGCTTATAGGATCCAAGTAATCCTTTGTCCTTCTAATGTTCCTACCAAAATCAATATCATACATTGGTGACATTCTCTAATCATTCAAAATAAAAATTGAATATATTTAAAAACATACCTTTCTCGTAACAATAGATTATACCGAACATACACCAAGTCATTCAAACGTTTATGCTCAAGCCTATTTCTCCTCTTGGAATGGATAAACTCAAATGTGCTCCAAGCTCTTTCACAACCAGTTGCACTACAACACTAACTTAGCACTCGAATTGCAAACTTTTGTAATTCTGGAGTGTCATTTCCAAATTGCTCCCACCAAGCAACTTCCAAAAATAAAAGAAATTATTAATTTAGTACAAAGCAAATAACAAACTTTCAAATGAAATATATATATATATATATATATATATATATATATATATATATATATGTATGTATAGATACATATAGCATACTTGGACTTAGTTTTTCACGTTGGCAGATTGCCATAGGCATTCCAAAGTCACCTAAAGACTTTTTGTATGATTCAACTTGAGAACTAAGAATGTCTTGCTCATTAGGATCAGAAACCAGCCTTGTAATGGTACTAAGTAGGCCTTTTGTAACATCTTTTTGCTTCTTAAATGACGGCCTAAAGAAGATTCTAGGGTTAAGATAACAACCTGCTGCATGCAATGGACTATGGAGTTGTTTATCCCATCTAGCATCAATGACACTAGTAAATGGTATATATGCAGAAATTTTATTCTTCAACCTTGCTTTTTATATTCTCCTTTGCTTTATCCATTGCCTCATACAAGTATCCCATTGATGGTTTTTCATCCCCATCTACAAGACGTAGTACTCTAACCAAAGGCTCACTAATCTTCACTATTTGTTGACATTGTAACCAAAACTCTCTATCTTCCAAAACAATTGCAGCCACCTCCTTTCCCATGACATCTCTAGCATGTCGAGATTCGACCCATTGATCACAAGTAAACATTTGCCTAAGTTCTTTCTTGAACTTAGTCAAGCATTGAAGACTTAAAAACTCAGTTGCAAACCTTGTGATAGCTGGACGAATCAAATCCCTACCATTAGTGAAGTTGCTTCTCATCAAAGCTAAAATCTTGCCATGGTTGTATATGAATTTGGTAATCTTTTTAGCCTTTGGAATGGTTTCATCAATGATAGGAAAATATCTTTTATCAGAAACATTTTCCAACATTAAATCAATGCAATGGGCTGCACAAAGAGACCAATAGAATGTCCCATATTTCTGCATTAGCTTCTTTCCTGCAGACTTGTAAGAAGAATCATTATCTGTAATGAACTGCACAACGTGCTCAGGCCCAACTTCTTGAACAACTTTATCAAACAACTTAAACAATGTATCTGCATCCTTTGTTAGGCCTGACACATCAAGGGATTTAAGAAACATGGTACCTCTAGGACAATAGACTAAAAAATTAATGATTGGAGCTCTCTTTTGATTTGTCCACCCATCTGACATAATTGAACACACATAAACTTTCCAATCATTTTTCACATCTAAGAGATAATCATTCATTTCACCCATATGTTTTTGTAATAAAGGCCCCCTTAAGTCATGATAAGAAGGTCCCTTAAAACCAGGCCCAATAGCTGCTACACTATCTAAAGCTTCTTGATAATACACAGAGTGAGCGGCATGAAAAGGTATATTAGCATGAAACCACCATCTTGAAAAATTCATTCTTGCCTTCTCAACCATTTGCTTTGAGGCCAAAGAAGACCTTATGGATGGTTGAGAACCAGGTTTTGTTCTTGGAGCAAAATAGGATTTAATATTTTACTTTTCTCCAACTTTTTCTTTCCCCTTTGTGTTATAATTACTAACTGATGAATGACTCTTTGAACCCCCTCTCTCATTATCATTATTACCTTCATCATGATGATGATCATCCTCCTCCTCCTCCTCTACATCATAGGGATTTGCAATTTCTTTATTCATTCTTCTTTTTTTCTGTTTACTTTTCTTTAAATCTTCAATCAACTGTTTCATTTGCCATTTTACATCTTTAGATGCTTTTTTACATGCTTCAACATCACCCGGAATCCCAGCTAAATGATACTTGAGCCTAGTAATTCCTCCCCCGCTTATCATTTTACAACAAAAAGTACACTGGGTGTTATTTCTTGCATTCGGCACAGCACGGCCATAAGCCCATGCTGGATCCTCGGATCTTACAGCCGAGCCAGATGCTACACTTGACTGATTTTCAGTCATAATTCACACTACATATATACCATCAATTATTTGTTAATAACTCTAGTTACCTTTTTATTAATAGTCATACTAAGTTGTAAATTACTAACCCAATATTTGAAGCTAACCAAAATCAAGAATGAAACAACAATATATATCAATTCATGAACACAGAACCAACACAATAATCAATTTTGCTATCAATTCATAAACATAGTAATCAGGTTTTTATTTATCATATTCCACATGAAATATAATTCCACACAGAAAAAATTAAGACAAAATGTTACCTGAGAGTGGCTGAGAGAGTGAGAGACAGAGCAGCGGAGAGTGAGAGACAGAGCAGCGGAGCTGCCAAGAGAGTGAGAGACAGATTGGCCGAGAGAGTGAGAGAACAGAGCAGCTGAGAGAGAGCGTGAGAGAGAAAGAAAGAAAGAAAGAGGGTTGTGCGGGAACTGGGTAGTGCTAGGGTTTTAGAATTAGGATTTAACAAAATTACGATCTTGTCCTTGAAAATGTCAAAATTAACAAAACAGGCCTTTTTATGTTTCGGTCCAGTATTCAAATACTGGCCGGTACAGCCGGTATTTGCCGGTACGGCTGGTATTTCTACCGGTACGAAACATAGGGGTCAACCGTACCAGATTGCCGGCAGGTACGATATATTTTGGCCGTACTGGCTGGTACGGTACGGAATTGACAACATTGGAAAAAACGCAAAAATGTAGGGACTAAAAGTGCATTTACGCCATAAATATAACAGGAAGGAAGTAAGACAATTAAACAAAACTACACAACAAAAGGATTTTGAGTTTTAATTATGTTTCATGAATATGTCCATGGCTATTCATGATTTTCTCTCCTGGGTGTTACACCCCATGTAGGAATATATATAAGACATTTTCAACCTCAAGCAAACAAAACATCCCTCTCTCTCTCTCATCCAAAACCTTTCTTCTTTGTCAAGAGAACATAATCCGCAAAATTTAGTAAATAACAAAAATGTCCCAAGAACTCCTAAATAATTTAGGTTTGCTCAATTGCCCATCCAATAATTTCTCATAATTTCTTCCTCATTGGCTACTCTTTGTCTTGGGCTACACAAAATGTCCCAAGAACTCAATATGCATCGCCATTACAATCGTTCACCCGATCACCACCAATCAGGGCTAAGTAGCTAACCTCTTTAAGCAAAGCAAATTGGCAATGATGGCTACTAATAAGGTCAGAAACGATGGCAAGTAGCAAATATTTCAAAATTGATGTGGTCAATGTAATGGTTAGCAATAGGTTTTGAAAATCGCTTGAAAACTAATTAATTGACCCCTTCTCTCAAATTATATATTTCATTTCCCCTCCCTTCTTCTCAAGAGTTAGATTGAAGGAAATCAATTTTGAAATATTTGCTACTTGCCATCGTTTCTGACCTTATTAGTAGCCATCATTGCCAATTTGCTTTGCTTAAAGAGGT
>Ga0115851_102074_pt1 | contig 10638 bp, 6 predicted proteins | sample InSIn2gowninarea_FD_83865 | JGI IMG/M metagenome (GOLD analysis project Ga0115851, IMG submission 83865)
TACTTGTTTTTTTTCACTTTCAATATATGGATATTTAAATAGTTTATGTAAATCTTAAATTCAAATATTTTTAACAAGTATAAAAATTATACATCTTCCACATTTAAAAATGGAAATATATTTATTTTCTATACTTTTAATTATTTTATTTTTTAGAATTGATATAAAATTTTATTAGTTCACATTAACATTTAAATATTTTATTTATAGTTGAGTGTGGGAGTGAAATATTTTTACATCTTTTAAGTTGTGGTGTAATTTAAAGTCATCAAATAGGTATATTCATTTTTATTTTTAATTATAGTTGACATTATTTTTTATTTAGAAAATATTTCATTTATATTTATATTTTTTTCCTTTTAATTACTTTTATCATTTTTTTAAGTTGATAAAAAATTATATTCGCGTATTGTCAAGTATATCCACGGACGGCTGAAATTTCATGGCTATTCCTGCGTAGATGTGGCCTACCGAAATTTTCTTTCGCCTACCCCTCCAGGAAGCGTTAAAAAGGGTACATCTCCATTTCATTTCCACGATTCATTGTTCTACTTATCTGATTCATCTCTGAGTTTCGGACTTCAGCTTCTGACACAAACCATGATATCAGATGAAATGAAGCCGAATGAGAACGAGAAAGGAGATGAAATAGTTTGCGTGACTGGGGCAGGGGGTTTCATTGCATCGTGGCTTATCAAGTTTCTCCTCACCAAGGGCTATATTGTCAGAGGAGCAGTTCGCACCAACCCAGCTGGTATATCCTATAATTACCAGTTTTCCTACCACATCGCATGATTTAATTATATTATTTGTTTTTGCATGGAACATGTATGTAGATATATTCTCTTACATCATATCTGGAAGTAGAGTTTCTGAGAGTTGGAAGGAGCAAAGGAGAGGCTTCAGCTGGTCAGAGCTGATATTCTTGATTACCAGAGCTTGCTTACAGTTATTCGAGGTTGCCATGGTGTCTTTCACATGGCTGCCGTTATCAACGACGACCCTGTAATTACTTCGTCTCTTCTTTCAATTCTCGTCATAATTCCAATTCCATGCCCTTGGTTTCAGCTGAAACGATTCTGATACCATTAGATATTGTTGATCATTGTTTTATAATAAATGAAAGCAGGAGAAAGTTATAGAGCCGGCGAGGGAAGGGACAAGGAATGTGATGGAGGCTTGCGCAGAAACAGGGGTCAAGCGCGTTGTCTTTACGTCTTCTATCGGTCAAGTGTACATGGATCCTCACAGGGAACCACTTGGTATAGTCAATGATGACTGCTGGAGCGATTTGGACTACTGCATACAGACCAAGGTATTAATTAACTTATCAATTATTACACAAAGAGGTTGAATCGGGTTACTAATTGGCCTCTCTCATGCATTACAGAATTGGTATTGCTATGCAAAAACATTGGCAGAGAAATCCGCATGGGAGATTTCCGAGAGAAGGAATTTAGAGCTTGTGGTGATTAATCCAGGCCTAGTTTTAGGTCCCTTGTTGCAGAACGCCATGTTGCAGAACGCCATGAACCCCAGCACTGCTCATATTATGAAATACTTGTCAGGTGGGTATTGCTTAAAATTTATTTATGTTATACTCAGTTCGTTCGTAATATGCACAGATGGTTTTTAATGATTTAATTGATATTCATAAATCTGGATGATGATCAGGATCTGCTAAGACGTATGCAAACTTAACACAAGTATATGTAGACGTGAGGGACGTGGCAAAGGCTCACATTTTAGTTTATGAAACGCCTTCAGCCAGTGGGCAAAGATATCTGTGCGCAGAATGCAACCTCCATCGAGCAGACCTGGTCCACTTGTTGGCCAGAGAGTGCCCTCGCTGTTCCCACCCTACCAAGTACGTACACACACCGAACTCTCACATAAAACATATTTCACTTTGGGTTCTGTCAAACTGTGTTATATTTAGAAACATAGAAGATAAATGAAGCCTGCAACTTCATGCGCGCAGGTGCTCAGACGAAAAAAATCCAAGAAAACAGCCATACAAGTTCTCCAATGAAAAGCTGAAGGATCTGGGCCTTTCGTTTACGCCTATGAACCAGTGCCTAGCAGATGCAGTGGCCAGCTTACACAACAGGGGCTTTCTTGAGCATTAAGTTAGAAGATAGGCTGACACGGCCGATGAAAGCCTTTATATCAATCTGTGGGATGTGAGAATCGTTGGAGTCGTCGTTACATTTCTTTTGCAGTAATAGGCACTGTTAAATAGCAACCAAAAAAGCTCCAAAAGTTCTGCAGGCAGAGTCAAAAACTCCAAAAAGTCTCGTGGACAAGGCTTTTCTTTTTATATAAATGACTAGACAGCCAGATAAGTTAAATAGTTGATTAAATTGCATGGTTGTATTATATTTATGTAATTGATTAAATTGCATGGTTGTATTATATTTATGTAATTGATTAAATTGCATGGTTATATCATAATATATAATTACAGTGTGAACTTCTTAGACTAAGGGTTTCTTCTGCTAATTTTACATTTTATTTTTCAATTGTGTTATTTTAACATTTTAAAGTTTAGAGTATTTTTTTTTGTTTTTAAAAGTTATATGTATATAAATAAAATAATTAAAAATTTGTTTAATTAAATAAAATATTTTTAGTTATAAAAAAATTTAATCAAAATTAAATATACAATTAAGAATATATTTTTTTTTATTGAATTTCATTCTATAATTTTTTTTCAAATCTATTCAAAGGTGGAGGTGGAGGTGGAGGTGGATCGGACTTTAAAAAGTGAATTATTTAGTTTGATTTAAGATTTTATTCCTATGCTCAAAAAGCTTGGAGAGAAACCTTCCGAGCTCACTGTGATTTTGACATCGTAAAAGGCTAGGAAAGTCAGTGTTGCAACAGAAATTTTGAAACTAAGATCTAATGTGGTTGCAAGCCGGGCACTCTAAGAGGAAATGATTTTCATCCTCGATGTTCTTATTCTCATAGAGATGGCAGACCTTTCTGTCCATGGTGTTTTAGAAACTGTCCAACCACCCGTTTCACTATGGAGCTCATGAGAGTTCATTAAAACAGAAAGATACTTTTCATCTTCTAGGGTGGGGTTGATGACCTCCTTATAATATCTTAATTTTCTTTTAGCTCCTAAATCTTTCTCACACCACATTTTTTCTTTGAACTTAGAAGTAACAATATTTTTAATGTTATTAATGTTTTGCAATGCAACATTCTTGTCGATCTCCCAAGCAATGCAGCATTCTCGTCGATCTCCCAATAGTTTAACCAGGCCTTATGTCTTCATACCAACCTAGCTTGAGCCTTACGCCTTATGTCTTCATACCAACCTAGCTTGAGCCTTAGGTGGTTTTGGCTGGAATTTAAAGCTAGTTTAGGAAGTCTATAGTCTCTCATGTTATTGAGTTTGTGCTTGTACCACAGAAGCCTAATCATATTTAAGCCCTCGATAGGGTAATGATCCACTTCTATAAGGAGAATACATCTCTCACATAATTTATATATGTATATATATAATGAAAAAAATAAGATTGATCCTAACATAACTTAAATGTTTACCATGAGAAACAATGCACATTTTCTTATCACTTTTTCAGTCTCTACTTGTAATTTATTTGATGATTGTTATCTTATTTTAATATATTTGAAAGAAATATAATTTTAATTAAATAAAAAATAAATCGAAAAGATATAAAATATATATAATTTTATTTATATATTTGTAAATTTTAATAATTAATTTAAAATGATTTTTTTTAAATTTAATTTATTATATTTAAAACAATCAAACTTGATAAATGATAAATATTATCACATAATATTATTTAAAGGAAAAATAATAAATATATATAAATCTATTTAATAACATTTAAATTAATTAAATTTAAAAATATTAAATCTTGAAATATCAAATACTAGGAGAGATTAAATTTCTTCATTTATAACTTGTTTTTACTGTTTAAAAAAGAGATTACTTAAATATTTTCTTTAATTAAAGAAGAAATTGTCTCAAAATCATATAAAAATTTTAAATATAAAAACAAATCATTTCAAAATTAAATATATAATTTATTAATTTTATGTTGATTATAATTCAGGGAAATCATTCCTACTTTATCCAAAAGCCAATACAATAATGTTATAAAGCAAAATTAAAACAAAAGTATAAATATATATAGCATATAACAACAATTCTAGATATCCCATTTAACATATTCATCTCTCACGGATATATATCCTTTCAGTGTCATTATCATTATAAAAGAAAAATTATATTATTTTTCCATATTCGAAAACGCACTCTAATGAAATCATTTTACTTTTAAGAATAAAAATGATATTAAATTATATTAGTCAATAAAGAAATATTTTAATGGCAAAATAACTCTATAAAAAAAATTAAAATAAAAAAAATTCTTACCATTCTTCGTGCGGACCGTGTCGATCATTATCGCGTATATATTTAGTGTTGCACTACGTAAGAAACGTGTACCATATTTTTTCAATAAAGTTATATCATAACTTTATTTATGGGTTAGAAACTAATATATTTTTCGAGATATTTTAATAAATTTAGGTTGACTTTAATTTTGTATCAAGAACGAAGTGTTTTGTTTTGTTTTTGTCTTATCTTAAGATTATTAATAAAAATAATTGTACATTTCTTTTCTATTAATCAATTCATTATTAAAATATTTTATTATAAACTTATATATATATATATATATATTAAAATTTGATATTAAATTGTTTTACTTAATTTAAATATTAAAATATTTAATTTAGGATGTATATTAAAAAAAATATTATGATTTTATTTTTATATATTATATATTAATTTCATATTAAACATTTGGAAATTTTCTATATATAGGTAATATGAAATTATTTTAGTTAAAGTAGAAATTAAAATATTTTACTTATGATCAATATTAAAAGATAAAAATAAAAATAATTATTATTACTTTTTTAATGCTATTTATTAACTCGTGTTGAGTATGAAAAGAATTACACAAATTTCTTATGTTAAATTATAAAATGTTTCTTTGAGACCAATTAAAAACTCATGCAAAAATTAGAATATTTGTTAAATATCTTTATAAATAGTGTAATATCAATGATGTTTTTACAAGAAAAGTTGTGTTATTGATTAATAATTAATATATGATTTATATGAAGGCTTAATATTTGATGTTTTGTAATTATATAATAATGAATTAAAGTTCACTATGTCTGGTATCTCATTCCAAGATGATCACATGTGATTTAGAGTGTAGTCATGTGACACATCCTAAAATTATAGATGAAAATAATAGTTTTTCAAAATGGAGTGTTCTAACACCCCAAGCTAAGTGAAAATTATTGTAGCTATTGAGTTTTAACTTTTATGTTTTACTACATTAAATTCTTAATTTGTGTTGTTAAAATAATAATGACTCAAGCTGGAAGGCCAATATACATTTGGTTACCTAATTAATGGGGAGTTCAGATATGCTAATAAAAATAAAATTTTGTTTCCAGTAGTTAAAAGAAACAATTGTCAAGAAACAATTATCATCTGCCCTGCCCTGGAAAGGGAAATATAGATGGGGAAATAATCTAGTGAGAGATCCTAGAGCTGGGTGGAATAAACTAGTGGGAAAACACTCAAGGATAGTCTCAAAAGGTACAGGACTTGGGGATGGACAGTGAAGTCCTGAGGCCCAAGGTACCCTACTGTAGCTGGATATATTTACTAAGTGTAAAGAAATGAAAGTGCTTGGGGGAGAGAGTATAGACGTAATTGCCACACTCGCGGCTGGGAGGAGAGACTTTCCAGAAAAAATTGGAGTTATATGTTTACAAGCAGTAAGCAGATAAGTAACATAGAATTCTTTCATAAATGATAGTGAATTATAGGAATTATTCATTAAAGTACTCGAACAAGTTAAGGGAGAAACTTCTTGAAAGTATATAGAACAGAAAACAGAGTTGAAGATACTAATCAGGAATAAACAGTAATGCCTAAAAGATAACCAATATATAAGAATTGCATGAAGAGTGTTTCTCTATATTGAGTGTTTCCCTATATTAAATAGTTATAGCACATAATCTTAGACTATAGAGAAATCTTTTCCATTAAACTGTGTGACCAATTCCTTAGATAAATTATAACAGAGAAAAGAACAATCTTGGTAATAGTAGTTACGGAGTTTCTAGACTAATAGCATAAGAAACCATGCATAACATTTATAAAGTAATTATCTATCTATCTTCTAATATGTTGCTCAAAATAGGAAAGAAATGGGAATAAAGCTTGCAATCGTTCGAAAGAACGGACAACAAAATAGAAAATTATATATATATATATATAATTCCCATTCCTTTAAAAGTATAAGCATGTACATCGATGGTAGCAACCTACATAACTTAAGTACTCCAAGCGAAATTACTCAACAACTTGAATGTGTCAATATTAAAACAAAAAGAAAACTATCAAATTCATAACCCTATCGGGATATTTGTCAACAAAGAAACACATTCAATATTAAAACAAAAATAAAACTATCGAATTCATAATCCTATCGGGACATTTATCAATAGAGAAACCCTATTCAACTTCAATTCTCAAAAATAAAAAGGCAGCCATGTAAACCAATGTCTCAGACTCAGATACAGTCAAACCCTTGTGCATGCTGAGTAAACTGAATTTAACTTTTATACAAAAAATATAAATAAAACAGGGATTTGACAAGTTCAAGCATGAGCCTCTATCGACAATCAAATCATCCACTTAGTATTTCACAGCACAATCATATATAGAACCAGCGGAGATGTTTCCTAACCTGAAAGCAACCACGAAGCAGACAAGCCTTAAGAACTTCAGCATACATTGTTGTAACCATGAACAGAGCCAGGTCTTGGTGGTAGCTTACTTGCAAACCAATACCATCGATCACTGAGTAGTTAGGAGTGAAAAACTTGGTAAGAAAGTTAGAAAAATTAATGACCAAATGGTGGTAGTATTACCTGAGCTTGGAGGGCTTCCATCAATGGCCGTCCACCTTCCTTGTACCAAAAGTTATTAATTAGTCAGAGCTAGAATCTAGACTGTAAAATATGACCAGAGGAAACAAAAAAAATGTATGCTGACCTTCGTTAAACTAGCATCGGTCCCGGTCACCTTCTGTAGAGCTAGAGCATCTTCGAACCACTCCTAAATGGTGATAGCCATTAGTTAGCAACCAAACTAGTCGAAAGATGGAAGAAGAAACTAAAATCAAGTTGTATGGGAAACTTGAACAATGCGAAGGTAGGTGGTTAGGGATACCTTGCAGTGATAAGTTAATTGATGTCACCATAGCCATCCTGAAACCCGCAGGCCAAACCAGTTGCAGAGCAAAAAGAACCTCTAACATGCAACAATAAATGACCTCCCATCTGGCCCGACGCAGTGAAGCGGGTAGTTAGGTAAACCCTAAACCCTTCTCATTGTCAGATCACCTCCCGCAAATCAACGTACGAGAGTTAAGCTAATTGTCGCGAACAGTCTTGTCTCGCTAACAAATGCAGGTACTAGGACAGGCCTTAGTTATGTTGCATGTCCCAGTGTACAGTGGATATTTAATTGTAATTTGTTTTACGGGTTCAACATTCGGGGCTCCATGTGCCCTTTTAATGCCAAGAATACCCATATTTAACAACTATGTAGCATATTAAGTGTTTTAATTAGAAATGAAAACTTTAAACCCCATATTCGCCACCCTCTGTAAATTTAATATATTTTAGGTTTTCTTTTATTATTGCAATGATTTCTTATTTTCCATTTAATAGGTGTACAATAGGTCCGTAGGGTGTTACAAATGGTATTAGAACTTAGGTTCGTACACTGAGACTCTTTGGGAATTGTATGTACATGAAATGAATGTGATTTCTTAAAATTAACTAAGTAAATATGTATGTGAACACAGAGACCTGCAACAATACAAAAGGGGTTAGAATGCATAGGAGCTTGGGACCACCAAACCCACCAGAAACAACTTATGTGAATGCTAACCGTGATATTTGGCTACATCTGGAAGAAGAATCGAGTCAAGCTATGTTGTTTTACTTGAAACCGTTATGCAGCTACGTGCTGAAATGACTAATTTAAGAAGAGACAATGAACGACTACGACTAGAATATGAGAGAATTCTTAGAAGTTTATCCAATCGACAGAACCAATGAGCTCCAAACCCCATTGCTAAAGACAGAGAGAAGACCCCAACGGCTCAACATGGAGAAGAAAATGCTAAGTAAACTAAAAAACAAGGGGAAGACGAAGAAGGTCACTCAGACAATGTTTCTGACCAACACAATTCAAAAAGAAAGAAATTTGAATTGCAAGGAGAATTTAAAAAAATTAAACTGTCACTCTTTGAGGGGGAATCCAAAGAAGCAATTGAATCTTGGTTAATTGATATAAGCAAATATTTCCATATTTATGATTACACTGATAAATTGAAAGGACATTTGGCAGTTTATCAGTTAAGGGGTAAGGCTACCCTTTGGTGGGAAGAAATCAAAACAGTAAGGAAAATTGATGAAGAACATGTTACTTGGAAAGAGTTTCAAAACATTTTCAAGGATAAGTATCTGACCAAACGTTATTATGATGAAAAACAAAGGAATTTCACAAGTTAATATCGGGAACCTTAACCCTGGATGAATATGTAAAATGATTCACCTCCCTACTATGCTATGTGCCTTATATGCGAGAGGAAAAGGCCAAAATTCAATGTTTCATTAGTAGCCTACCCAATTTTATGAAGGAGAAGCTTGAGTTCGATTACCTAAAGAAAATGGATGATGTAGTGCAGAAAGCCTGCATCTGCTACCATCAAGTGAAACATAAAAATGAGGGACCTAAAGGAGGAGTGAACAGAAAGGGAAGGAACTTAATCCCAAATAGGCAAGCAAAATTTGTTAATTGCAGAAATGTAGAGCAAAAATGTTTGAGTAAATTCCCCGTAAGGATCCAGACCAAAGTTGCATATTCTGAAAATAGACAGTCAGAAGGAGCTAGTAAATTAGTTAATGACCAAAAGTTAAAGCCATCGCTACAATGCTGGGGATGCAGAGAACCCCACTATTACAAAAACTGTCTGCATAAAGCAAGAACAGAACAACTATCAAATATGCAGGAAGCATCCACTGTCAAAGAAGTGGTGAGGAGCATGCTCAAAATTAATGTTGCATTGGATGATCATCAAGCAGAATATCAGCACAACATGATCGAATGTGAAGGTACAATTGCTAAGAAATCTGTCTCTATTTTGTTTGATCTCGGTGCTAGCCTAAGCTATGTTAGTCCTAAGGTGGTAGAAAAATGTACTATAAAGCAGTAAGATTCCAAAACCTTGGTTAGTCTAGTTAGCCACCAGGACAAAAAGAAGGGTAGTTGCAAAAAAAGAATGTTGTCTTATAACAATCTTAGGACAACCGATTCACATTGATCTTAATATACTTCCTTTGGGTTCATACGACATTTTAATTGGGATGGATTGGTTGGAAAAATGTTTGTCCCTAGTTGACTGCAAGCAGAAAACCATCACTTTTATCACTGAATCAGGATAAAGGAAGGAACTTCAAGGTATCAAGACAAATACCAAATTGCGTCCTATTATTGCTAGTCAGCTAGGAAGATGTATTAGGAAGGGTTGTCAGATATATGCTGTCCAGGTGGGATTTATGAACATCAAAAACAAAATTACCTCCTTTGAAAACATTCCAGTGATTCAAGAATTTGCTAATGTATTTCCTGAATCCATTCCTAGATTACCACCCAAGTGTGATATTGATTTCACCATTGAACTAATTCTGGGAGCAGCCCCTATATCCAGGGCCCCTTATTGCATGAGCATACCTGAGTTAACAAAACTCTAAATGTAGCTCCAAGAGATTTTGGAGCCTACATATAATAAAATTTCAAAACAGATCAGTGGGGTTGACTCTCTTATCTTAGCTAAGATGGATCCCCATGTAGCATGGTCCAACCTCATAAATTTTCCAAAGAATTCAGATTGACAATGTGAAGCAAAAATTGAAAAGTATTTGCTTCAAGTAGAGAAGGTACAAAAATACACATGTAGAGTTTTGTTTTTGTTTTAATTTTTTTGTTCATATATCAAACATTTTGTTAGATAATTATGAAATTTATGTATCACAAAAATCCTTCTCCTCTATTGTACCTTGAGTCATAATACAATGATGCTTATTTCCCCCTGAAAAGTGGTCACGAGTCACGTCATTAGGGTACTACACAAATTCTCTCACGAAGTATATTTGCGCATTTTCTAGCATTTGGTCGAGTCACAATTTGTCTACGTATGTATTCGAGTCCACCCACAATTTACTAACCAATGGAGCATGATCATTCCAACTAAATGAACCCAAAAAAAAACTTAAGAACCCCGAGGATTCACGAGTCACGTCGTTAGAGTACTGCCTGACAAATGCTCTCATGAACTTGCCAAGTATATTCGCGTATTTTCTACCGTTTGGACGCGACACAATTTACTAACCAATGGGATCTAGGTTTCTTGCCGACGCTTTTGAAGATGTCGAGTCTAAGTGAGAAAATCAACCCTCAGCTTATGACATATTAAACATATTTATATT
>Ga0115851_102075_pt1 | contig 10638 bp, 14 predicted proteins | sample InSIn2gowninarea_FD_83865 | JGI IMG/M metagenome (GOLD analysis project Ga0115851, IMG submission 83865)
TGTCTAATTACTTGTGTTCCTCTCCATATTTTTATTAATGTCTAGAATCCATTAGACATAGAATAATAATAAAATTGTCACATCATCTTATGTTCACAAAATTCATGAATAATGTCTGCAATAATCCCATCCTACAAAATGTACAATGTCTCCTGTGAGAGTGCAACCATGTTGATTCCGATACACTTTAGGGTGCTAATTGTAGGCCTGTCGGCCTCATTTGTTGTCACCAGTGCCCCTTCTAGTAGCACTATGGTATTGGTCACCTGAGCACGCAACATCTGCTCTACTGTCATTGTCTTGACTGTAAGGCTAGTTGAAAGGGTACCAGCTTGAGGGGTGTGCACCTGCAACTCCTATAGTTTTCTCTAAGGATCCCCAACATAATCTGGTTATCCTGCACAAAATTTTGGAGGGCCTCGGAGGTGACATCGCACACCATCTCACCGATGTCATGCAAATCACCCTCGGTAAGGGTGATCAGGTCAATAGACAATTTCGATGCCTTAGCCTTCTTACGCGGCCCTGTCCGCTCAGTTAGGTGCTGGCGCTTCAGCTGTGTTGATGTGTTTTGTGGCTCTGTTCCTCCCTCCTCTTCCTACCCACGTGAAGGGGACTTTTGGCCCTCATGCACCTTCATAGCTGCCTCCTACCATGCTACTACTGCTACAACCTTTTGCTGTTCAGATACTATTTGTGCAGCGTCTCATGCCTCTTATGCTTCTACTATCACTACCTCCTTCCTTTTCTTCTCAGCCAAATGTGCCATGCATAGTTTGACGTCCTCTTTCTTCCTTGTGCCACAGACTTCTCCATTGTTGCAATGTCTGGAGTGTACCACTCTAGTGGCCATGTCTCCAGTACATTAAATATTACATCATTCGTGGGTACAAAGGGTAGCTCTCTCCATTGCTTGGTCGGGTCCTTGCATGCTATAATGTATATGTTGTGGAGGTCCGCGTTAAACTCTACAAAACTTTGCAGGCTATTGTAGACAGTGGGTGATAACCACAGCTTGTGTTTGATCCCCATTTTGAGGTTCTTCTCCATGAACACCTAGAATATCTGACTTTCACAGATCCAACTTTCATCCTTTGTGGCCCAGAGTGAAGCATATTTCGCGGCCTCAACCAGATCCCTGTCAATTATGGGAACTAAATTTCCTTTGGTAATTCCCTTACCACAAGCACTATGGATAGTAGAAGCCATCCACAGTGGGATGTTTTACCTTGTTGTTGAGCTCCATGACAATTCTCCAAGAATTTCTTGCAGATGAACTCAAACCAGTTAAATTAGACCCCCTTCGTGAACTACTCAGCAAGTGTTACCACCAACACAGGTACCTCGTCCGCGTGACACGTGCGCATAACCTTACTTTCCAGTATTTGGGTCGCCATTCTTACTGCTTTGTCATTAATGCTAGATATGGGAGAGCCTTGCATATTATTTTCTACTTTATACTTCTTCTTCATGGCCTCTACGATGGCCAAGTCACTACCTTTCCCCTCCGAGATATACATGGGGTCGTCTCCTTTGCATGGTAGCTGAGTGATGCGATGAATCAAGTGTTCCATGATGGGGATGGGCTCCTCTAGCCAAAAACACCCACCATGCACCAGGCAGAGTATGTTCCTAATGATGAAAATTGTTATTGGGGTGTGCTGGAAATGTGGCACCTAAAGTAGGTTTAGTAGCCTTGCCTTTTCCACTCCGTGCAACCAATTTCATGGCTCTAATTTAGTAATTGCCGCCACAGTGTTCTACTCTCATCAAGATCCTTGGGCACTTTAGCCTGTCCCTTCCATGGGGGGGTATAGGTGGCCAGATTTGTTGGAGGGTGCGCGGGCTCAGTTTTCTCCTCCATGCCTTCATCCTTGTCTTCTTCAATGACAAGATCCTCCACATCTTCCTTCTCTTTGTTGGTTTCTATGTTAACAGCTTTCCCCTTCTCCTCCATTGTCAACTTGGTGCACAGTAGTTTTCGCAGGGACACACATACGGGAACCGTCACATGTTTGTCTTTCTTTGGTCTTGCCGTGCATGGTGATTTAGGGATTTCTACCATAATCATGTTGCCTTCAGGGGCATCCCCTACAGTTAGGGCCTGCGTGGCCTCTTCAGCAGTCATCTCTGTAATTTCCATAACTTCCTCAGACGTTTCCATCGTGTCCAACCAAAAATCTATTGCTCACATACTTAGGGGTTTAATCAATGCTCTACACAAGTCAAACAGGGCTCTACTTAGGCTACGTGGGTTATACAACTGCTCAATTCGTAAATGACCAAGTTTTTCTTGCTGGGTAGCCCCTTGTAGTTTATACTGCCTCGTGAATTTGAATTCAACTATTCCCCCCAAATCAGGTTCACTAATGCTCGCTTGGCAGTAGATTTTCCCAAATCTTGCCCATAAATCACGTCTTAAATGCCTATCGCCCACTCCATTTGGTCTCAATTGGAGAATCACATCGTGAATAGTGACTTCAATGGTCACTTTCCAGCCAACTTGTGTGGTAGTGCAACCCCCTTGCACAGTCGCGAACCCTGTGACTCTTTTCTTATGCACACAGCTCCAATGTCGTGCAGCTCCCAAGCAGAGTAGTTTATAGTCCCACCCCTCCCTCCGCTTACCAGTTGTGCTACACCTGTACTTTCCACAGCTAGTTAGGTGGCTGTGCCACCTATATAGGGTGTCATCCAATCATCCATCACTTTTTCAAGAAAATACACACCTCATATTGTTACTGGCCTTGTCACGCACTTTATCATCTATAGCGTGCCACCTTGGTTGATTCTGTTATTAATATGCGGTCCAAGCCAAGGCATCAGACTAATCAATTCGTGGTGATAGTCCTCAAACTTGTCAGTGTGATCATGCACACACTATTTTATCACCCTGGTCTTCTTATCGAGAAAATATTCCTTTATCTCATCCTCTAGCTTCTTGACCTCTGCTTCTACCTGAGCACTTTTCTTCCTTAATTGCACCCTTTCATCTCAGGTTCTCGGAGTCTAAAATTTCCCTATTGGATTTTTTCTTCCAAGGTACTGCGAATTGTCGTATCTACCGGTTTTTTCATGTGCAGACTAGGTATTTCATGCTCTATGGGGATTACAGTGTTCTCTTCATACTCCATCCTTTGAGGTGCCTACGCCATCAGGTTCTTGCACATGATCCTATAGGCCCATAGAGCAGCTGGTATGTGCAGGTCGCACTTAGTCCGCTTTGCATTATGGGCCTTGTTCAATGCTTCACACACTTTGTTAAATGCTTTTGCATGGATAAACTTCTATGGACTTGGTCTTTCCATACTTTGTGGTTCCAACTAGAGGGGTTGCTCACACCATTTCCCTCCTCGCACCTGCTTATTGACCGTATCTCCTAACATGAAGGTTGTGTGCTTCCGCACAGGTTTCCCACCATACGCATTCATCCATCTAGATAGGTGGGTACGCGGACTCTTTTCGTCTGGCAATATTGTCTTTCAATCACATCTGAGGCTTCCCAAACTGCATGTGCATCATCCTTCTACATTCGCACCAGTCCTCAAAGCTTTGAAACATTGCTGTTTCGGCACTTCTATTTCAAATCTGTTTAGCAAGTCATCTACTTCACTTAACCCATCATACATAGGAAGATCCCTCACCACCATTGATATGCAGCACAACGATCTTGTCATCATGTTACAGTTTAGTGTGGTTACCTTTTGAAACCAATTCTTCCATCGTTCTATTTCCTTGTCTGAATCCGAAGTGCAAGAGATTTCGTGCTCCCATGAGATTCGTCCATCTGTGGTTGGATTCGCTTAGTATTTCTCTCATGTGGTTATCTTGTAGATGTAGTCCAAGTCATTGTCGATGTTGTAGTTGTGCACCGACTCCGTGTAGCATGATCCTTCTGCAGGGTTCTATGATACAACCACACACGGAGACTTTTTCTCAAAAATCATCTTGTGATTCTTCATATTTATCAGCCCATTCATGTCATTGGCCTAATCTATTCCTCATACTGCAGGGTAGGGATTGTTGTCATCATCAATCTCTATCACTTCAAAATCTGTTAGAATGCTTGCTCCTTTAATATCCACTGTGATTCCCTACAATCTCCCCATCAGTAGGATCTTTTGCTACTTCGCCATTCAGAGTTGGATAGGAGACCATTGCAGTGTAGGCCTTCCCATACGCTCCCATGTCTGCTTCAACAGGATGTTCGCGTCCAATCCTCGATCCAGAATCACTTGGTTCATTTCATATTCCCCAATTTGTGTGATCAAACTCATCTCCCTTCTTTTTCACGTCGTGTGCTTTCCAAGCTTCCAGACTACATGTGGTTCTCTTGGCGTGATCCCAGCACATCGATTTATGAGTTCTTGCAACCCCTTTACAACCTTTCTATCATGCAGTAGCTTCACGCATGTTTCCAGGAATGTTGTGAACATTGATGGGTCCATTTCTGGCTCCGGTCTGTCTTTACTTCTTCAAATGTAGGCATCAACTAAGCTCTTCTTGGCTTCCATGAAGTTTTCCTTAGCGTGCTCTGAATTAAAATCTGGTTCCTTCATTGGAACCTTGCGAGCCTAAGTGTTTTCTTTAGGCTGCTTGCTTTTGTCATCTCCTATTATAATTCCACTTCGAAGGACAATATTTACATTAGGGTCTTCCTTGCATAGATCAGACCTCATCATTTGTAGGTTTTGAGTTGGGGGATGTTGGAGTTCTCATTTATCACACAACCGTGCTATCAACATGGGACAAGCCTCTATCTCGTGATCAAACAATGTACAATACAAACATGATGGCCACGTTGGATTTGTACAATCATGGGCATAATGTCCTCGCCCTTCATAATTGTAACATATCAGCTGTCCACAACGTCTTCCTGGTCCTCCACCTCATCCTTGTTTGCGCCCCTGAAATCTGGTTCACACCATCCCTACGTTCTATTCAAGGGGCCGCGTTTCAGCCTGAACTTTATAGGTAGGAGTCCAATCCATCATCAGCTCATAAGTTCTACATGTGCACTCATCATGTCCCATAAATCTACAAAAGTTACAGAACAACTGCTATGAATTATGTGTGTACTTTTGCAATAAATGGTAGTTATCTGTAGCATGCTTTCCTCATATCTGACAAATCGTACACCGTAATGGAGGCACTATGCTCTGTCCTACTTGTGCCTCTAGTCTCAATGTCATTAGTCCTCCTCTTGTGAGGTAATTCGGGAACACTGGTAGTGATCCTTGTCATGTCCCTAGCCCTTGAATTTTACGCACCATACCCCATCACGCACTTATGGGCGAGCTATCCTGTCTTGTTTCAAATTCTGCATGTCAAGGCACAAATTTTTCAACTGCACGTGAATCTACTAAACTCCCAGGTTGGGATCTTATACTGGGGCCTCATGCAATCTCATGGTGACCTCCAAGGCCTCAACCTAAGTGGTTAGCCTCTGTTGTGACAGCATGTTCCATAGATGTTGCGTTAGCGATGCTACAAACCATTTACAGTGTTGTTCATCTGTCAATGTCATATTAGCTTCACGATTTATGCACTTCAATCTCTGATCTAGCTCCCAAGGGGCCTTCCCTAGTAGCATTGTGATTTATTTGAACTTAATGATCGATTGCACCTCTGACTTTGACCTGCTAAATTATTTGTTTAGCACAACTTAGATATCCACAATCCTCACATTCGGATTATCATTGGAATGCTTAATGTATTAGGTCAGTGCATGATCCTGTATAGCACTAACCAAAGATGATTTCTTTATATTGTCATTCGTGACTCCCTGTGCTTCCCATATGGATTTTATCATGAACCAAAAGTAGTCCAGATCTTCATTCCCCACTCCCTTGAACACTGGAAACTTTATCGCACTCACCATATTGCCTCATAGTGGTGGCAGAGGTGGTATGGACGAAGATGAGGGTGAAGACGGTGAAACTGGTGGCAGTGTGTGTGGGGTTGGTATGCACAGAATCCTTTGCCTTATCAAATTTATTGCACTTCTTGGTGAAACGTTCGCGAGCTCCTCCTCGCCTCCTCGTGGAGGTGAAATGAAGGGGCTAGTTTATAGTTCTATACTACCTTCTTTTCTGTATATTATCCCACTTTTCATAGCCCCAAACATCAATTTATTCACATAACCCATTTTTCACACAGTAGCATTTTAATCCAAGTATTCAAAGATTTAACGTACTTACCTTGTGACCCTTTGAGGAAGTGTCGTTATGCCTTGCTATAGCTAACTAAACTACATACCACGAATTTGGTGATGAATCCTCCTACAATTCGATCGAGCCAGTAATGGACAGTGTGTACGATCTTATCCTCTGATGCTTCCAATCTAAACACCAGTTTTGGAGCCCACACAATAGGTCCGTCAAGTTTACAACTTCTTGGGCTATCTGCGAACTTTGCAATCCACTCGTATAGCTCAGTGGGGAAGGATGCAAAGAAAATTTCATAGATCTCTATATATAAGTAGCAGTCTGACTGCCATTCCTCTGATAGTCGAGGATTCCTATTTTCCTGCACCATGAACTCATGAATCTTTCTATCCAACTAATCTTCAGTTCTTTTCCTTGTCAGATTCCAGTGATACAACATCATAAATCTCTCTACAAATCTCAGTCCCAACAATAGAACCATTTGTTGGCTGGTTAGGGCCTGACCCAGGTTCAGAGCTTATTATCCAAAAAAATCCCTACACTACTGGCCCTTTCAGCAATAGTCCGTGGAGCACTGATTGAGGTCTCACCCGAAGTAGTATGGGGGGTGCTGGATCCAGGTTTCCACACCCTTGAGATGTCTGAGAGTTTGAACTGGTCCAACTGTTAGTCCCTTCGCATAGGTTGCTTTACGCACTTCCCAGGCCTTCGCGCCCTAGTATACTTGCCTTCGCACAACCCTAACCAGGGGCTGTGGAGCTTCTACGTTGTTGGAGCAGTGCTCTGCGCTATTCCCCAAGTCACACATGAGATATTACTTATATTCCTACGCCTAGTCAATTATCTTTACGTAAATGAATGTCTTATGTTATATTTATTTATACAACACATTCATAAGAATTCGCACAGCAAATAAAAATTGCACTTGCAATTTAAACCAAATCATACATAAAAACAGGAAAATATACACAGTAATATGGTAAAATTCTCTTGATTGATTCTTCCAATGATTATAGACTTGACCTTTCTTGTGCACTCAGCTGCAGACTACTAGGCCTTTGCGCACTTAAATGCAAGGCCTTGTCCTACTCTACAACCAAAAGACAGACTTTACAGTTCAACTCAGTGTCTTAGACTCACCATGCTTCCATTCTATTAGCTATCTTATAGACTTAGAGCCTTGCTCTATATATACAATCTTGTGGTCAGGTATATCAAGCCAACATTAAATTACAAAAATGAGGGTGGACAATCCTATGACTCTATTATAACTTCATGCTATGTGCCCATAATTAGCAGAGCTTTTACAAAATACTTGGTCAAAACTTGGGTTTTAATCCGCAAAACATGCCTTCGGGGGATTCCATGCCCAACATGTAGGCATCATTTCCTCTTTGAAGTAGCAAAGTTGGAGAAGAGGACAAGTAAATTAGAGCAAACAAAGGAGACCATGATGGTAGTGGTGGTTCATGGATGTGGCTCAAGATAGATGCCTCGATATGTTGACACCAAGGAAAAGGTTGGCACAACCACAATGAGTGTAGGAGGTTGGCCATATGATCCATAGTTTAAGAGGCTTCTTGAGGAAGTAGAGGGTAGGATAAACTTGTATCCCCCTTTGATGACTTAGATGATGAGGAAGTACAGAACAATGCTTTTAAGAGACTAAATGGGAGATGTAGGTGGAAGTCACCATAACCAACACTCCTATTCATGTCATTGAACCATAAGGAGGTGGATCAATATTACTATTAAATGGAAAGATGCAACCAATGTGGTGCATTTACAAGAATATATTGGTGGAGTTGTGCTTATCTTATATTAGGGATATTACACTATGATACATGAGTTCTTATGGATCTTGCTGCGAAAATAAGATTATATGTTTGATCAACCAAGCCCCACATTGGGATTTCTAGAGATTTAGTTAGATATACCATTTGGGAAAACAAATCATCATGATATAAATATCTAGTGGGAGATGACTAGAGGGTTATGGCTAGACTATTTCTAATATGAAAATGACTTTGAGTGGGGTAGCATGTTAGGCCTAGAGTCGCGTGTTCCTTTAACAGAGGTTCACACCAAGGGTGACGCATCAATTACATAATTTGTTATAAAGGTATGAAAAGAAATGAGATAAAAAAATGTTTTGTGAGATTGTACCAACAATAGGTGTTAAAAAATGACACTCAAGGTTTACATTAAGCATGCATCAGCAACTTGGTGGAACTATCTATGTGGGTTAATCAACAAATGACTTGGCCTGATGATTGATGAGGAGGCCTAGGAAAACAAAATGAGGAGTAACATGGACACCCCAAGACATGGACCAAAATTCCCCTATATGAGTGACCAAGAAGAGGCTGAGGTAATAGAGGGATGAGTTTGATTAAAGTGTGGACACCTTAGTGGAATAGTGATGGGTTGAGTTCCCAATATAAGTGAGCCAAAATTTAACATCATCTAGATGAGTAACTTGAAATTTTACATCTCCAAGATGAATTGGACAAGATGTGTTGAGGGATCATAAGACACGATGAAACAAAGAAATATTACAAGATAAGATAGGTAGACTGGAAGCATAGGAGAGTCAACTAGAACAAACCTTGGTGCTGAATGAAAAGAAAATATTGGTGCTTGATGGAAGAAAATTTAAGTTCACATATGTAACAATTATTAACCAAACCAATATGACCTAAATGATGAGCATAATTCAATCATACAAGAGAGGCATCATTCCATATAAGTATTTGCACAATGGAGAAAATGAGTAGATGGGTAAGAAGGAATGGAGATCAACCAAACATCAACACAAAATGGGTCGAGGGAGGACTAAATGGAACCAAGAGAGATTTCATTTGTTCTTTGAAGGAGGACATGGTGTAAGATGAGAAGGGAGTGAAATGTGGGGTCTTAAGCTTTTTGTGGGACAAGTCTCGAGGATGTGGAGAGATTAACAGAGCCAACCTACTCAAGGGTGGAGATGACACACAAAGGAAGAAGGGGCTACAGGTGGTAGGGTGTTGGGGTTGCCTAGTGGGATCATCAAGTTTTCAGGTTGGATTTCCTTATTTTCTTTATGTTTTTGGTTTTAAGTTATGGTCGAGCGAAGCCATTGTCTCAAAATATTAATGTACTTATACTTTTCTAATAAAAGTAGAAATTTAAAGGTCCTCTTTCATTGAAATATGATTATAATGATAATAATGTGATAGTAGTGTGATATTGCATACATTATTCATGAATTTTGTGAACATAAGATGATGTGACAATTTTATTATTATTCTATGTCTAATGGATTCTAGACATTAATAAAAATATGGAGAGGAACACAAGTAATTAGACATGGAGGTGTATTGTGGGTGAAGTGATATTATACTAAATTAGGTAGTTGTGATATAGGCCAATGTTGCAGAATTGAAGGATCACAATCCACCCAAAAGGCCCTTTGTGACCATTGGAGGCCATAGGTTCGTGACATCAATATGTATATTTTAATATCATATGCAAGTATGTAAGATATTTTTTAATTCCTGGTAATTTTAAAATTTAAACCACAATAAGAAGGAGAAGAGTAGGTCATGGTCACTCAGTTACAACACACATCTTTCTATGACCACCCAATTGAAGACATCGTCCTATCAACTAAGAAATTCTATTCGACCTCCTAGCCTAAAGAAAATCCACAAGTTCTCTAGACCTTCATTCTCTTGTCCAAATCATAATCATAGTGTGTGATAGATCCTTATGCCAATACCCATTTATTGCCCAACATCAAAATCAATCCCTCACTATCTATTCCACCCCAAAACCTCTCCCCTAATTCCTCAATGTAAGAATATCTCTTGAAGTTCTTTGTATGAATCCTCCTCTCCATAAACCTTTTCCTACACTTATGCCTTGCCCATTAGTTAATCCCACCAACCTCCCCATTATATCAACAATCTCCATCTCTCTCAAGCCAATTGCTATCCTCCTATCCATCATCTACTTCAAGGACAAAACCATGCAAAGGTGTATAGCTATTAATATATAACTATAATTGTATGTTTTTCCTTAACGAATTTCCTTCCCCACATATATGTATATGTATATGTATACATACATATATATATATATATATATGTATATATATATGTATATATGTATATACAGATATATATATATGTATATATATATAGATATATATATATATATATATATATATATGTATATATGTATATATGTATACATATACATATGTGTGTGTATATATATATATACATATATATGTAGATGTATATATATATATATATATATATATTTTATACATGTATACATGTATATATGTATATATATATATATATATATATATATATATATATATATATATATATATATATATATATATATATATATATATATATATATATATATATATATATTTTTATATATATTTATATATTATTTAATAAGTTATTATATATAT
>Ga0115851_102076_pt1 | contig 10637 bp, 9 predicted proteins | sample InSIn2gowninarea_FD_83865 | JGI IMG/M metagenome (GOLD analysis project Ga0115851, IMG submission 83865)
TGTATCATCCAAGAATTGTTCATTTATGTAATGTAAAGGAGGTTGCCCCCTCGAAGAGGCTGAATTCTAAGGCGTTGATCTATCTTTTCTATCTTTTCTTGAGCTGGTTTCATAACATAGTAATTGTACTTTGAAGTGCAAAGGTGAGATGAAAGAAGTTAAAAAAAAAATATAAAATTGCAATAGTATTGAAAAGGAAAAGATAAATGCATTGAAATGTATATAACCTAATGAAATATATGAAAATATTTTAATAGAAATTGTAAAAAATTAAACTAGTATATGTATATAAATGAAATGATGGTCAATATGTATCATTTATTTTATAATACTTTTCACATTGTTAAATTTAAAAATAAAAATAAAAAAAAATCGTAATAAGATTTATCATAATTATTTTATGATGGAGATTCTTAATATGTAAATAATTTTTGCTATAACATATAAGTCAATATTGTGGCTTATCAATACCACATGCTTAAAAAACTACAACTTATTTCATATGAAACTCGTTTATATTATTTCTTATCAATTTATTTAAACGGGTAAAAAGAGCATAATTACTTTGCACACAAGTATCAATCTTTGATCTGTGAATACTACTAAGAATATTTTAGAATATTCCATGGAGTTTAAATTCATCTCATCTGCTTAATAATTATTGATAATTAAATTAAAATTATGGTAGCCTTATTTCAAAATAGACATGTCTATCGGCATAAATATAAGTAATGAAAATGTGGATGAGAAGAGTACAAAAGCCAAAAGTTTGGAAGACCAAAAATGTTTTTATTTGTCTTCTTCTTTTTTAAATTTTGATACATACCAATTTTGTCATACAAAGAGTTTTTTTAATTAGAGAAAAATGAAAGAAAATGAACGAGATATATGAGTTACATGAGGATTTGTATTTGGAAATGGTAATGTTAGGTTAAGGTTTGATGGTTATTGTTGTTAATGGTCACTATTGCCATGTGTAATGCCATGTTTTAGAGATTGATGTATTGTTAAACCCTAGGCGATGCATAGTGGTGAATACTTATGCGCACCCCTTGTTACAAGGGTGATTAACATGATTTGAATTAGTAACATCGCAAATCCAAATATTTTAGAGCTACGATTTTAAGAAATGGAAATGACTTTCCCAATGGCTTTGTTAGTGAGGCCTATTACAACCCAGTACAAGTTGCTTGTTAAGGTTATCTAGATTTACATTTATGGGGTAGGTTACAATGTTGTTAAATTCTTTAAATATTGGAATTTTGTTTGTTTCAATTTATGTGGTTTATGTAATAATTTTCAATGCACCTGTAATGTTAAACTTGTGTCACAGTTCTTACTTTTCCCTCAGAAGAGAGGGTTTTGTTTTAACAGCAATTGGGATTGTTGGGGTAGGGTTTTATTTTGTAATATGAGCACTTATATATGTACAGTTAATATAATTATATAGTAATGGTAGCACACATATTGTTTGTTTTTAAAATTTTAATGTATAAGACCCTATAGGAGAGTGCCATGTCTACAAGGTTTGTGCACATTCAACTATAGCTCATATAATTTATAGATTTTTATATTGGTGCGCTTATGGCTCTGTAAATAATAATATTAAAACCAAGGGATAATTGTTAATATTAAACCTAATGGATAATATGAAAATAAACCATGACCAACCATGTATATTTAAGTGTTTATAATATTTATCTTAGGGTCTGTATACCATGGGTTTAAATTATTCCCTTGGGTTTATAATCGATTGAATTTTTAGTATTAATCCCTTGGGTTTATAATATCAATCATGCTCAACCATGTTCAATCGTGGTCAACCATGGTCAATCATGCCCAACCATGGTCAATCAATCATGAGTTTATTAATTTAAGGGTTCATATTCCTAGGGTTTAATATTATTTGCTTGGGTTTATTATTCCCTTGGGTTTATAATATCAATCACTTGGGTTATTTATCTAAGGGTTCATATTCGTAGGGTTTAATATTAATCCCTTAGGTTTATAATATTAATCATGGTCAACCATGGTGCAACATTGCATTGTGACAAAAAATGTATTAATGTGAAAATCAACCATGGTCAATCATTGCATTATGACAAATATTCTCTTGATATGAAAATCAATCATGGTCAACCATGGTCCAACAACGCATTGTGATGAGGATTGTCTCAATTAGAAAATCAACTATGGTCAACCATGTTTATTTTAGTGCATACAATATTTATCTTAGGGCTTATACCGTGGGTTTATAATATTAGTGCATTGGGTTTAATATTAGTCAACCATGGTCAACCATGATTTATAAAATCAATCATGGTCAACCATGGTATAAAGTTGCATTGTGGCAAAGATTGTCTCAATATGAAATTCAACCATGGTACAACATTGCATTATGATAAAGATTTTCTCGATATGAAAATAAATCATGGTCAACCATGGTCCAACGTTGTATTGTGAGAAGGATTGTCTCAATATGAAAATAAACCATGGTAAAACATGTTTATTTTAATGTTTATAATATTTATCTTAGGTTTTATATACCTTGGGTTTATAATTTCACTCCCTTAGTTTTAATATTATTCCCTTGGGTTCATAATCTCTTGGGGTTTTAGTATTAATCCCTTAGGTTTATTGTTCCCTTGGGTTTATAATACCAATCCCTTCGATTTATTAATCTAAGGGTTTAACCATGGTCGAGAATGGTCCAATGTAGCATTATGCCAAAGATTGTCTTGATATAAAAATAAACCATGGTCAACCATGTTTATTGAAGAGATTATAATATTTATCTTAGGGTTTATATATGTTGGGTTTAAATTATTCCCTTGCATTTATAATCTAATGGGTTTTTAATATTAATCCCTTGGGTTTATAATAGGGAAAATTTTAAGAACCACCCTAAATTTATATGTATAATAAATGGGCTAATCCCCATGATACCTAGGAAAAATGGGAGGCGATTTTATCAATAATATAATATGTATATATAATTTTTCTGGCGAATCTCTCACCAAATTATATTATCTTGTACAGTGATGGAGAATATTTCACTGAATTATAAAATCTTGTAAGATCTTGGCAAATCTTTTATTGAATAATAAAACATTGTGAAGTCTTGGCGAATGTTTTGTTAAAGTATGAAACCATATATGATAATAAGAAAACATATTCATTAAACTGTAATATACTAACATACATGTTTGGAAAAAAGAAACATAATTTTCTCTTCCTACAAACAATGTTCCAAGATTCAGTGGCTGTGTTTGTCAAGGTTCTTACAGTACACTCTTTTATATCCTTCTATTAGTTTTGATAATATTCCACAACAAAGTTCTTGTAGGTGTTGATATTGACAACGAGTTCTATCAAGGTAGGAGAGATTAATATTTTCAAGCTATCACTTTTTCCAAGTTATCAGATTTCTTTCTTATTCCATAGACTCCAACTGCGAGATAAAAAAGAAGAAGAAGAAGAAGAAGAAGAAGAAGAAGACACAAGAAGTTTGTTTACTCCAACATGCCAACAAGTAGTAAGCCCCAACTATATTATATAAGAAAGTATTAGGTATCCCAAAGGCTTGAAGGGGATCTAATTGAAAGAAGTGACCATTGTGAGAATCCTTCCAATCAATATATGAATATATAAATGTAGATTTATTATTATTTTAATTGGAAATCTTCAATTAAATAATAAAATTTAATCACGTCTCTCCCAATCTAAATTGCTTATTAACATAATTCACTACCCTCATAGGTCTCGCATTTTTTAACAACATTGTAACATGTAGATTAATTTCCTTTTTGGTGAACAATCTCAACAATCTCCACCTTTTAGGAAAATATGGTGTAGTGGCTCCAATTAATTTCCTTTTTGGTGAACAATCTCCACCTTTTAGGAAAATATGGTGTAGTGGCTCCAACCCCTACAGATCATCAAGACAAACTAAGAATAGCACAGAAGATGAAAGGTTGCACAAACCAGCTTATTTTTCAAACAACTAATCCAACACCAATACCTAAACTTTTTCATGAAGATATCATATTGGGAATGTTTGAAAAATGGTGAGAAATATTCTACGAGGGTGATGTGGAAAGAGTGATAAGGTTTCATTGTTTTGAATTTTTTTTGTTAAATCAGAAAAAGTTAAAAACCAATGTTAATGGAGATATTGGTATTTTTTACTAAATTTTGTGAAGTGACTAAATGTAGCTTTAACCATTCACCTTAAGATGTTTTTAAAATATAATTTCATAAGTCTATTTAATATCTTCATTATCATAAAAACCAACCTATATCCATCTTAACTCCACATCTACCACTTTTAGAGGGATGAAATCTATTTATACTTTTGAGCACTTCATAGACCCAGAATTAAGATGGATCTAAGATGATAGAATTTCTGCTTTAAATAGTTTATGCTCACATGAATGCCATGGTATTACCATGGGTCAATACCATGGGTTATCATAAATTAATAATTGATTTTTATTTTATTTTTTATTTTAACCAAGTTAATATGTTTAACATACATCCATTTTTACTCTTGATCACCAAGCCCCGACAGGGATCAAATATTTTTTCACTCTATGCTAGTTTGCATATCACGATATTTGACCCCTCTCGGGGCTTAGTAGATCCAGAGTAAAGATAGATCTATGCTTTTTTAATTCCCCCATTTAAATAGGCTACATTCCACGTGAATACCATGTGCCATTTTTATTTTTATTAATACTAATATTAGGGTTAATAATGTTTTTTTGCATGGTATTAATAATAATCTAGCCCATGGTATTTAGCCCATAGTATTTAGCCCATAGGTTTCAACTAAATATAATGCATTTTTTGAGTGTTTGTAAATATAAGGTGACTTATGGAGTAAATATAAAAAAATGTTTTATTTGTTTACCATACCTCTCATTTATTTATATATTTTTTAATTTACTATATCTCGTTTACAAATATGATATTTGACCCATAGGATTCACTTAAATAAAACCTCTTTTCTGAGCCTAGAAAGAGGGTTATGGACTAAATATAAAAGGAGGTTTTATTTATTTACCATACATCTAGTTTATTTATATTTTTATTTATTTACCATTCCTCCACTTTATTTATATTTTTATTTGTTTACACCTTTGCATGTATATAAGGTGAGTATGGAGTAAATATAAAAAATGTTTTATTTATTTACCATACTTCTCATTTTTTTATATCTTTATTAATTTACCATACCTCTTTTATAAATATGGTATTTGGCCCATAGGATTCACTTAAATAAAACCTATTCTTGAAAATTAGGGTGAATGGAAGGTTGTACTCCTAATTTCAAGGGCTAAATTTACCTTTTTTACCCTCTCCCTTAAAATAAGGTGGGCTATTTGAGGTGATTTGTAAAAATGTACTATGATACAAAATATTTGCCCACTAAAAATTTAAAACTCCTTAATTTTGCCTAAGGGCAAACATTCACCCCTAAAATTTTCCATGCTTAAGGGATTTCAGACATTTGATCGAGAGTTGCATGTGTGCTGACTCAAGCAAGCATTGTATGGGCTGAAGCAAACACCCCATGCTTGGTATACTAGGATCGACAGCTATTTCACTGGGTTGGGCTTCACCAAGAGTGAAACAGATGCTAGCCTCTACCACATCATCGTAGAAGGTAAGCCATTAATTATTGTACTTTATGTCAATGATCTGATTTTGACAGATGATGATTAGTTGATCAAGTCTTGCAAGGAGGACCTTGCAAGAGAGTTTGAGATGAAGGACATGGGCCTCATGCAGTACTTCCTAGGCATGGAGGTGTGGCAGAGAGATGGGCAAGTATTTGTGTCTCAGGGAAAGTATTCCAATGAGATACGCAGGTGCTTTCACATGGAGAGGTGCAAGCCCATGGAGACTCCTCTAGCTGGTAACTAGAGGAAGGAGGATGCTGCTTCATGTGAGGTAGTAGCTACTACTGTTTATTGGCAACTTGTGGGTTCACTCATGTATCTGGTGAACACATGATTAGATTTGTGCTTTGTAGTGAACTAGCTTATTCAAGCTATGGTTCAGCCAACCAAGTTATTTTGGAAGGTAGCAAAGAATGTGCTGAGATATCTTAGAGGCACAACACAGTATGGATTATGGTACAGACGGACAGAGTGAGTGAAGCTGCAAGTCTTCAAGGATGAAAATTGGGCAAGTATTCCATCAGACAGGAAGAGCACTTCTGGAGGAATCTTCAACCTTGGGTCACCTGCAGTTTCTTGGTATAGTTGGAAATAGAGATCAGTTGCACTTAGCTCAGCAGAGGCTGAATACATGGTTGCTAGTCATGCTGCATGTCAGGCCATCTAGATGCAGAATAATCTAGTTGGATTGTTTGGTCAGATGATGGATCCTACCGTGATATATTGTGATAATCAGAGTTGCATTAAACTCTCTGAGAATCCAGTGTTTCATGACAGGTCCAAGAATATACATATCTGTTATCATAATCTACTGGATTTTGTGGTCAAGAGGATCATGATGTTGCTATATATTTTGACTGAGGAACAAGATGCAGATATTTTCACAAAGGCATTGTCAAAAATCAAGTTTGAGTTCCATAGAGACAGGATCAGGGTTACTGATAATCCCTTTCTTGTTGAGAGGGAGTGTTGAAAAGTGGGCAGCAAGAAATGCTAAAAATGGAAATTGCTAAAAATAGCACTGCTAAAAATAACAGTTATGCCAGTGTGGATATTAGCAACATCGGGTGAGAAGTGAAATTGCTAAAAATAGAATTTCTAAAAATAGCATTTTAGGATCCCTTCCTATTTTAGTCAGTCCCTAGACTAAATATAGGAAGTGAAAACGAATTTGATATTAACAGCAGTTTGTAAATTAATTAATTAATTAATTCAGTTTGAGTTAATTAGTTAAGGAATTATGAATTTGAAGTCTATGTGAGAACATGCAATAGTTTCTCCTTTGATTAAGGAATTTCTCCCTTAATTAAAGGAGATAAGGATGAGTTATATATTGAGTATATATGTTGACTTAGTTTAACTTAGTAAAGTCCAGTTAGATTAGTTTAACAATTTGTTAAATTAATGAGAGTTTAGTTAGTTAATGCTTGCATGCATGTAACTACTATATTTCAGATAATTGAGTATATACTCATGGATAATTCATGCATGTTAGTTCAGACAGAGACCTAGTTGAGATTAGATGGAGGAACAATGTACTATTAGTTGCTAGGATATTCCTTGTGAATATTCCTTGCATGCAAGAGGAATATTATTCCTCAAGGATTGCGTAGTTGGACCTGAGGTTGATAGCAGGTATGATGGGGCCAATTCACACATGTTATGTAATTATACCCCAATCAAAATTGTGCAAGGAAATAGGGGCTTAGAGGACTTGTGGCCTATATATTCAGGCCTAGGTAGTCTATGAGCTTCATCTTCTAATTGCAGAGAGAGCAGGATAGATCTTGTGTTGATTATTTTTGTAACCTGAAGAGGATTTCACTTGATTGATAATACAGTGTTGGCGTTTTAGGCTGGTGCTTTCCCCAATGATATATATTTTGTCTCATGTGTGATTATTTCTTCTTAATCAGTTATATGTGTTCTTATTGTTTTTTCTCTCATCGATTAAGCTTCCCCTAAATTGTGTGTAGAACTAGATCTAGTATTATGCTTTAGTACATTGCATATATCAGGTTGATCTACAAGTGAAATTTATACAAAATTTTTGATATGGGCTTGTGTGCCAGAGCGTGTCCTCATAGTGAACGACCCAACTGAGCGAGTTTACACTGGCGTCCATGAATGACCTGCCCAAACGAGTTTACACGGGCACCCTGGAATGACTCGCCCCAATGAGTTTACATGGACGCCCTCAAATGACTGCTCGAATGAGTTTACATGGGTGCCCACACGACTGAAATGAAGGCACAAAGGAGAGCACAACAAATGAGCTACACAAAGCCCACCCTGAGTCACAACTTAGCATTTTTTATACAGGCTCATTTGCTTGGGCACGCCCTCACACTGAATGACCCAACTGAACGAGTTTATATGAACGCCCTCAAACGACCTGCCCGAAAAAGTTTACACGGGCGCCCTCGAATGACCCACCTGAATGAGTTTACACGAATGCCCTCAAACAACTAACCCGAACGAGTTTATACTAATGCCCATGGGTGCCCACACGATCGAAACGAAGCCAAAAAGGAGAGAATGGCAAATGACCTGCACGAATGTGCACAAATCCCACCCTGGGTTACAACTTAGCATTTTTTATACGGGCTCGGGTGCTCAGGCACACCCTCACACTTAATGACCTGACCAAACAAGTTTACATGAACGCCCTTAAACAACCTGCCCGAACGAGTTTACACGGGTGCCCTTGAACGACCTACCTAAACAAATTTACATGAACGCCCTCAAACGACCCGCCTAAATGAGTTTACACAGATGCCCTCAAACGACCTGCCCAAATGAGTTTACATGGATGCCCTCAAATGACCCACCCGAACGAGTTTAAATGGATGCCCTCAAACAACCCGCCCAATGAGTTTACATGAGCGCCCAAATGACCGAAGCAAAGGCATAAGGGAGAGCTGGGAAAATGGGCTGCACGAATGTGCATAAAGCCCACCTTGGGTCACAACTTAGCATTTTTAATACGAGCTCATGTGCATGGGTGCACCCTCACAATGAATGACCCAACTGAATGAGTTTACATGAACACCCTCAAACAACCCGCCTGAAACAGTTTACACGGGCGCCGTCGAACGACTCACCCAAAGGACCCACCCGAATGAGCTTACACGAATGCCCTCAAATGAAATGCCCAAATGAGTTTACAAAAACACCTTCAAGCGACCCACTCGAATGAGTTTACATGTGTGCCCACACGACTGAAATGAAGGCGCAAGGGAGAGCTAGGAAAATGAGCTGTACGAACATGCAAAAAGTCCACCCTATGTCACAACTTAGCATTTTTGATACCGCCTTGTGTGCCTGGGCATGTCCTCACACTGAATGACTCAACCAAATGAATTTCAAGGAATTCCCTCAAGCAGCCCACCAGAAAGAGTTTACATCGACACCCTCGAACGACCCTTCTGAACGAGTTTACATGGATGGCCTCAAATGACCCACCTGAATGAGTTTACACAGATGCCCTTAAACGACACACCCGAACGAGTTTACACAGATGCCCTCAAACAAGCCACTTGAAGTAGTTTACACAGACACCCTCAAATGACCTGCCCGATGAGTTTACATGGGCGCCTACATGACCGAAATAAAGGCACAAGGGAGAAATGGGAAAACGATCTACACGAACGTGCCCAAAGCCCACCTCGAGTCACAACTTAGAATTTTTGATATGGGCTCATGTGCTTGGGTGCATCCTCACATTGAACAACCCAACGAAACAAGTTTACACAAACACCCTCAAACGACCCACCTGAATGAGTTTACAGGGGCACTGTCAAACAACTCGCCCAAAGGACCCACCTGAACAAGTTTACATGAATGCCCTCAAACGACCCGCCTGAACGAGTTTACATGGACGCCTTCAAATGACATTCCAAAATGAGTTTACATGGGTGCCTACGTGACTGAAATGAAAGCACAAGGGAGAGCCAGGAAAACGAGCTGCATGAACATGCATAAAGCCCACCCTAGGTCACAACTTAGCACTTTTGATAGGGGCTCATGTGCTTGGGCACGCCCCCACACTTAATGACCCGATCGAATGAGTTTACACGAATGCCCTCAAGCGACCCACCCGAAAGAGTTTACACTGGCACCCTCGAATGACCCGTCCAAACGAGTTTACAGAGATGACCTCAAATGACTTTCCCGAATGAGTTTACATGGATGCCCTCAAAGGACCCGCTCGAATGAGTTTACATGGGCACCCACACGACCAAAACGAAGGCACAAGGGAGAGTTGGACAAACGAGCTAGATGAATGTGCACAAAGCCCACCTCGAGTCTTAACTTAGCATTTTTTATACAAGCTTGTGTGCCTAGGTACGTCCCCACACTAAACGACCCGACCGAACAAGTTTACATGAACGCCCTCAAACGACCCTCCTGAACGAGTTTACATGGGCGCAGTTGAACGACTTGCCCGAATGAGTTTACACGAATGCCCTCAATTGACCCGCCCAAACAAGTTCACACAGACTCTCTCAAATGACTCACCCAAACGACCTGCCTAAACCAGTTTACATGGACGCCCTCAAACGACCCACCCGAATGAGTTTACACAGACCCCCTCAAACGACCCGCCTGAACAAGTTTACACAGATGACCTCAAACGACCCGCCTAAATGACCCACTTGAATGAGTTGACATGGAAGCCCTCAAACAACCCACCTGAACGAGTTTACATGGGCACCCACACGACCGAAACGAAGGCACAAGGGAGAGGCTCGCAAATGAGCTATAGGAACGTGCACAAAGCTGACCACAAGTCACAACTTAGCATTTTTGATACAGGCTCGTGTCCTCAGGCGCACTCTCACACTTAACGACCCAACTAAATGAGTTTACATGAATGCCCTCAAATGACCCTTTTTCCTTCATTTTGATCGAGTGGGCACCCATGTAAACTTGTTCCGGCAGGTCGTTTGA
>Ga0115851_102080_pt1 | contig 10617 bp, 8 predicted proteins | sample InSIn2gowninarea_FD_83865 | JGI IMG/M metagenome (GOLD analysis project Ga0115851, IMG submission 83865)
AACAAGTAAAGGGTGATCAAATAACATTTCTTCACCATGTGAAGATGATCTATAAAGAGAAATGCTTATTTCATCATGTAATTTTGAGTTTAAATGTAAGTTTTTATATTTTCATTATGTAATTTTATGTCTTTCAAATGGAATAATTTCACCATCCCAAGATGTTAACTCAGTGTTCCAAAGATGCCAAACCCCCAAAAAAAATTTCAAATTCAAAGTGTTTTCAAAGGCCATCAAAAGATCAATTTGTCAAAGGAAATAGTCAAGTGAAAGGGTAAAGTTTCAAAAATTTAAGTGAATGCCAAAGGGAGTTCTCTTCCCAAGGGTGCCTAAATCATCATTTTCCACAAGCACTAAACCCTGATTTCCTCTTCCACTGAGCTAGGGTTGGCTATGGAATCAGAGACATCTGAGCAGAGGAGGAATAAGGGAGGTCATTTCAGCAAGTATGAGGCCATTCCAACTCATAAATATCATGTCTCCATCATTTTTCAAGAAGTCATTCTAAGGGACAAATCATTGGCCACACACAGGGCTAGTTTTTCTTTAAACTATGTTTCTGACCAAACAGTGTTGAAGTTGAAAAAAGTGAGAGAGTTTTGTCCATCATAGGACAAGGATGAAACACATCCTTCAGTTTTTCCAAAGGTATCATGGTATTGGATAAATGTCAAAAATACAGTTGCTACAAGAGGTTTTCTGCATTTCTGCAGTGACCTTGGGAAAATTAATTTGTCTCCTAGCTGGATTGTCCAAAAGACTTACTTTATGAGTCAAATAATAACTAGACAAAAAGATATTTCCAATGAGCTATCATGAGCTAAATTTTGAGTTGAGGAAGGCCTCATCAAGTTGCCTGCAAGAGAAAACGTCATTTTTGCACCCTCATTCTACACTTTTTGACCAGTCTTGGGAGAATTGATTTTTGAGGGTCTATAATTAATCATTTTCAGTGCTTTATAGGTCCATTGTGTAGCCAAGAGAGATATATTTCCAACGAGCTATCACGAGATTAGTTTGGACACCGGAGACTGATCCAAAACTCACATGCAGCATGGATAGTGCATTTGGAAAAGAGATGGCGCGCTTGGCACAAAAATGGCGTGCTGAGAAGTCTTGGGAGAAACACTTTTTGAGTAGCCAAATCAAGTCCATTATGCAAACTAAAGGTCTATTTGGAAACTAGATAGGACATGCTTTCTAATGAGCTATCCTAGGCTCAATTTGGACACCGAGAAGACACTCAAAACTTGGCTCCAAAATGGATGGTGAGCCTGGAAAATAGATGGGGCGCTCGACACAAAAATGGCGCGTTTGACAATTTTTTGATTTTTCACTATTTTTTCTTCAAATTTTATTTTCATCTCGGGAAATCAAGTTTTTACTTATGTAATTGATGATGTAAATGTAATTATGGTGTTTTTACTGTTACCTAGGCTAAACACATTAGGTAAATGGACTCAATTAGGTGTAATGAATCAATTTCATTGTAATTAGGGATGAGTCACTTTGACCACCCTATACTCTAGCTATCAATTCAGATTTTGGTGGAACTGCTCCTCCTCTCATGGATTTGACCCCTGAGGCCGTTTGAGGCCTATATTTTGTATTTTTCAGTCTTTTCAAAGGTGGGACTCAGTTGGATGTTGTTATATTGATTAGAGAAACTATTGTGTTAGAATTTGGTTTGTTTTAATAGATGAGTTGCAACTATTTCTTTGGGATACCTATGGTATGGTTGTCTAACATTGTTTTTTCTTCAGTTTAATTTGTATGAATGTATTGTTTCTCCATATTCCATTTCATGTATATTGTATGATCTCTTTCAAGTTGATAAACATAAATCATCTCACATGCTGTGTTTTGGGGAAGTTTTCATTGTTTGTTCATCTTTCTTCAGTTTTGGAAGAATACATCTCTCATGCTCTTCCTAGCTCCTCACCTTTTTGAATCATCTCATCCCAAGAAACCCTAATGTGCTATCCTACCTATCTACCTTGCCCATTTGAATGTCTGCAATCATATCTTATTTGCCTTTCCCTAGCTTCTTTGACCTAATCCTCATCCAACAACCCAATTTCAAACAAACAAAACCCTCTGCATTTTATAACTAGCCTAAAACCATAATCCATCCAGCCCTCTTGGCTATGATTCTTTGGAGAGAGCCCTCTCCGGCCTGGTAGGACTAGCTACCAAGTCAAAAGTTTGGTCTGTAGTTACCTCAACTGGACTCTTCCTTAGCGTTGGAGATCTGGAGGAGTGATAACATACTGGCACTATTGCCGGGGAATGAAAGATTCATTTTCCGTGGGTGTACGACAAATTTTAGATCTGATTGTTGATGGTGAACAATAGTTGGACACATAAGAAGGCTATACCATCCACTTGGCGACTCCATTGAATGAAAGATCCATAAAATCAACACTTCATGGCCACTCCAATGCATTAAGATCAGTAGCTTGAAGAATTTTCAAGATGGAATCTGTTGCAAGAAGGTATGCTCCAATGAAAACAGATCACATTCCAGGTTTCCCAAATAAAATTCCTAAGGTAAATTGGTAAAGAAATTTGCCTATGTTTAAAGATGATGATGGGAATGATGTTGCTTTACATTTGGTTAAATTTCACATGCATACACCTAACTTGAAGGTTGAATTTCCTTAAGATTGTCTCTTAAGGATGTTCATGGCTTCTCTTGAAGGAAAAGAATAATCTTGGTATGAAATTCTGACGTCTACTTGTATTTATTGTTTAAAGGATTTTCATACCATGTTCTTTGAAAGATATAAAGAATCTTGTCCATTCTTAATATTAGTTCATAACTGCTGTAAACATGTTGATATTTTTATTGAAAAATATTGAGAATGTTTATGGAGATGATGAATTCATGGATGATGAGATCATGGAAGCCCTATATGAAAATCCATTTCAACAGCGTAAAGAAAGCTTAGAGGATACTTGTCAAGATGCTCAACAAAGTTTGCAGCAGGTTGAAGAGTTTTGTACAGTTGAAAATGATGGAAGACAAGGTCTTATTTCAGTTCTGCTTGTAGCAGAAGATGGTATGAAGGAAAATCGAGTTTTGATTTTAGATTGTGATAAGGTCAAGCCGGCTATTCCAGATCTAGATTCAGATTGTGATGATGAAGAGTATTTTGTTTCAGATCCCCTGAAGGAGAGCCCTATTGTTGAGATCACCTTGAATGAAGAAAACAAACTTATCGACTCAAGTGTTCTCATCCCATTAGAACAAAGTCTTCAGAATTGAGGTAATCCAGTCCCTTTATGAAAAGCAAGACGAGATATTTTTTCAAGTAAGTGAAAAATCTTCTTTGGATGACTCTGTGGTAAATGATCGAAATTTTAGTTTTAAGTTTCAAGAACAATCTGAAGAAGCTAGTCACTTTGATACACAAGACCATATTCAACATCCTTGTGAATCTTTAGGAGGGAAAGAAGACAATTACTGTTTTAGAAAAAGAAAACAAAAATTACTATCTCCTCTGTCTGAAGATGAGATAGATCAACTCCTGAAATGTCATGTTACAGCCCAAGTTAATGCAGGTTTGCAGTGTTTACATAGTCAAGAAGGTGTTAGTGAAGCTTCTTCCACTTTTGAAAATGAAAATCTAAGTTTAATGAGGATAGTCTTGAAATTAGATTTACAAATTAACATGAAGAAAGACAATCTCCATTTTCAATGTTCATATTTGATGACACTATATAGGAAATTGTTGTGAGTAAACCAATTTATGATGATGATTTTCTGCAAGGAGATCAATTAACAGATATTGTTTTCTTTCATGAAGATGATAGGGTTGTCATGTTTGATAATCTTGAAGAATGTTTTTTGTTTAAGAATGACTTAGACTATGAATTTGAGGAGTATGAGCCTTTGAGAGACAATATGCCAAAAATCGAGTCAGAATTTCTCATGCTCAAGGAATTTACAGCCAACACTCAGATAACAGAAGGTTATACTTCCCTGTGCCTTCCTATCAATCAACAACCAAATTTTCTTTCGGATCAGAATGAAGGGAGTACTTGTATTTTTGTTGCTGGATCTCAAGACAAGGTAATGCTTTAGGATTTTCAAGATCCCTTCGGTAGTCTTTTGCAACCATTGGAGAAGATGAATGTTGTTTGGTTTGTTAGCATAAGCCTGGGTTTCAGTGGTTATTGTGAGTTGGCTACATGTACATCATTCTACCTGCTTGAGGAAAGCAAGAGCATAATTTCAGCAAGTAGCCATTTGTTGGATTGGTTACACTGGAAGGATCACTTCACATGATTGTACATATTTATTTAGTAGGTAGGTGGTTGTCATTAGGATTTGAAGCCCTCAAATCTCGATGGTTTGTTGCCATTAATAAGTTTTCTAAGTACTTGTGTCAGTTAAGTAAGTCAGTATTGAGTCATTTTTCCGTCAGTTTTTAGTTTGTCACAAGTCAATTTGTGTTATTTATGTCATCATGTCATCGTATGAGTCATGCGGTCATTATGTCATCTTGAAATTCAATCCTTCAAGGTCTCATTAGGTCTTTTAGGGTTTTTCAAGATTTCATTAGGTCATTAGGGTTTCCAAGGTTCCAATAAAACTCCATTCCATTGCATAAGAATAACAAGTAAAGGGTGATCAAATAACATCTCTTCACAATGTGAAGATGATTTTTAAAGAGAAATGCTTATTTCATCATGTAATTTTGAGTTTAAATGTAAGTTTTTATATTTTCATTATGTAATTTTATGTTTTTCAAATGCAATAATTTCACCATCTCAAGATGTTAACTCAGTGTTCCAAAGATGCCAAACCACCAAAAAAATTCAAATTCAAAGAGTTTTCAAAGACCATCAAAATATCAAATTTTCAAAGGAAATAGTAGAGTGAAAGGGTAAAATTTCAAAAAGTTAAGTGAATGCCAAAGGGAGTTGTCTTCCCAAGGGTGCCTAAATCATCATTTTCCACAAGCATTAAACCCTATTTTCCTCTCCCACTGAGCTAGGGTTGGCTATGGAATTAGAGAAATCTGAGTAGAGGAGGCATAAGGGAGGTAATTTTAGCAAGTATGAGGCCACTCCAACTCATAAATATCATGTCTACATCATTTTTCAGGAAGTCATTCCAAGGGACAAATCATTGGCCACACATAGGGCCCGTTTTTCTTCAAACTATGTTTCTGACGAAACAGAGATGAATTTGACAAAAGTGAGAGATGATTTTGTCCATCATAGGCCAAGTATGAAAAACTACCTTAAGATTTTACACGTGTCATGGTTTTGGAGAAATGTCAAAAATAGAGTTGCTACAAGAGGTTTTCTGCATTTATGGAGTGACCTTGGGAAAATCAATTTGTCTCATAGTTGGAGTGTCCAAATGAATTACTTGATAAGTCAAATGGTAACTAGCCATAAATATATTTCCAATGAGCTATCATGAGCTCAACTTGGAGTTGAGGAAGGCCTCAACAAGTTGCTTGCAAGAGCACACTACGTTTTTGCACCCTCATTTTTCAGTTTTTGGCCAATCTTGGGACAATTGATTTTTGAGGGGCTATACTTACTTATTTTCAGTGCTTGATAGGTCCACTGTGTAGCCAAGAGAGATATCTTTCCAAATAGCTACTATGAGCTCAATTTGGACACCAGAAACTCATTCAAAACTCACCTGCAACATGAATGGTGCATTTGGCAAAGAGATGGCGCCTGGCACAAAAATGGCTTGTTGAGAAGTCTTGGGAGAAACAATTTTTGAGGGGCCAAATCAAGTTCATTATGCAAACTAAAGGTATATTTGGAAACTAGGGAGGATAGGATTTCCCATGAGCTATCCTGGGCTCAATTTGGACACCGGGAAGGCACTAAAAATTTGGTGGCAAAATGGATGGCGCGCCTGGAAAAGAGATGGCGCGCCCGACACAAAAATGGTGCGTTTGACAATTTTTTGATTTTTCATTGTTTTTTCTTCAAATTTGATTTTCATCTTGGGAAATAAAGTTTTTACTTATGTAATTGATGATGTAAATGTAATTATGGTGTTTTTACTATTACCTAGGGTAAATACATTAGGTAAATGGACATAAGGAGGTGTAATGAATCAGTTTCATTGTAATTAGGGATGAGTCACTTTGATCACCCTATACTCTAGCTATTAATTTAGATTTTGGTAGAATTGCTCCTCCCCTCATGAGGTTGGGAGGAGTTTTTTTGAGGCCTATATATTGTATTTTTCAGTATTTTCAAAGGTGGGACTCAGTTGGATGCTACAGGATTGATCAAAGACATTATTGTATCATAATTTGCCCAGTTTTAATAGATGAGTTGCAGCTATTTCTTTGGGATACATGTGGTATGGTTGTATAGCATTGTTTTTTCTCCAGTTTCATTTGTATGAATGTATTGTTGCTCCATATTCCATTACATGTATATTGCATGATCTCTTTCAAGTTGATAAACATAAATCATCTAAAATGCTCTGTTTTGGGCAAATTTTCATAGTTTATTTATCTTTCTTCAGTTTAGGAAGAAAACATCTTTCATTCTCTTCCTAGCTCCTCACCTTTCTGAATCATCTCATCCCAAGAAACCCTAATGTGCTAGCCTACCTACCTACCTTGTCCCTTTGAATGTCTGCAATCAATTTTCCCTGACCTAGCTTCTTTGACCTAATCCTCATCGAACAACCCAATTTCAAATAAACAAAACCCTCTGCACTTTATACCTAACCTAAAACCTTAATCCATCCAGCCCTCTTGGCTGTAATTCTTCGGAGAGAGCCCTCTATGGCCTGGTAGGGCTAGCTACCAAGTCAAAAGATTGGTATGTGGTTACCTCAGCTGGAATTTTCCTCAGACTTGGAGATCCGAAGGAGTGATAACATATTGGCGCCATTGCCAGGGAACGAAAGATTCATTTTCCCTGGGTGTGTGACAAAGTTTAGATCTGATTGTTGATGGTGAACAATTGTTGGACACATAAGAAAGTTGTACCATCAACCTGGTGACTCCATTGAATGAAAGATCTAGAAAATCAACACTTCATGGCGACTCCACTACATTAAGATTAGTAGCTTGAAGAATTTCCAAGATGGAATCTATTGCAAGAAGGTATGCTCCAATGAAAAGAGATCACATTCCAGGTTTCCCAAATAAAATGCCTAAGGTAAATTGGCAAAGCAATTTTCCTATGTTTAAAGATGATGATAGGAATGATGTTGCTTTACATTTGGTTAAATTTCACATGCATACATGCATGTTGAAGGTTGAATTTCCTTAAGATTGCCTCTTAAAGATGTTCATGGCTTCTCTTGAAGGAAAAGCACGATCTTGGTATGAAATTCTATTGCCTTCTTGCATTTATTTTTTAAAGGATTTTCATACCATGTACTTTGAAAGGTATATAGAATCTTTTCCATCCTTAATATTAGTTCAGAATTACTGTAAACATGTTGATAGTTTTATTGAAAATCTTGAGAATGTTTATGGAGATGATGAATTCATGGATGATGAGATCATGGAAGCCCTGTATGAAAATCCATTTCAGCAGCATAAAGAAAGCTTAGAGGATACTTGTCAAGATGCTCAGGAAATTTCGCAGGAGGCTAAAGATCTTTGTACAGTTGAAAATGGTGTAAGACAAGGTCTTATCTTAGATCTACTTGCAGCAGAAGATGGTATGAAGGAAAATCGAGTTCCAATTTCAGATTATGATAAGGTCAAGCTGGCTATTCCAGATCTAGATTCAGATTGTGATGCTGAAGATTATGTTGTTCCGAATCCCATGAAGGAGAGCTCTATTGTTGAGATCACCTTCAATGAAGAAAACAAAGTTATCGACTCAAGTGTTCTCATCCCATCAGAACAAATTCTTTAGAAGGAGGTAATCTAGTCCCTTTATGAAAAAAGGATGAGATTTTTGTTTAAGTAAGTGAAAAATATTATTTGGATGACTCTGTGGTAAATGATAGAAATTTCAATTTTGAGTTTCAAGAAAAATCTGAAGAAGCTAGTCACTTTGATACATGTTGGAATTTCTAACCCTAACTGTTAGAAACCCTTCATGTACTTTACTGATTTATTCCTACCTACTTGTTCGATTAATTAACAAGTTATTTTCCATGTAAATACTAGAAATAAATACAAGTACATGCTCAACGCATTACAGATCATCAATTGAAGGAAACAAAATAAGCACACAAGTGACACCATTGTTTTTGAACCAATGTCCTCGAAAAACCCAATGCGGGAAAACCAGTGCAACTCTATGAGGGTTTTATTATTATGCAGTTTCTGAATACAATTTGCGTGCCAAAATTGGCTCACCCAACAAAGAATAATCTTAGCAGTATTACCTCTCTACTCGGAAGCAGATATTCTGGCTGAAACCCCGAATGAACACTTCAACAGCTCCCTGCTTCAATCTGTCCCACGAAAAATGTAGTGGTTGCCTCTAGGGATTGCGTTAGCCCTTCCTGGCCTTGCGTTAGCCCAATAATCCTTGCGTCAACCTCTAGAGGTACTGAGTCAACCTTTAGAGCCTCTGTGTCACCCACGTTGGCTCTCTGAGGCACTGCGCAACTCCTGGTTGGCTCTGCGTGGGCCCTACATGGCTCTGCATAGCCTCTAGCTGGCTCTGTGCCCATCTCTCTTGGCTTCTTTGCTGATCCTCCCAGTACTGTCTCTCTACCTCTCTGCTTCTTTATTCACTGCCCCTCGCTTCTAATCACTAGCTCTATCTCTCTTAGCAAACCCCACTCTAGAGAATATAATGACTAATCATTCTGGTGTGTTCTCTAAGTGACCCTCAAGCCTCCTCTTATTCTTTTCTCGTTGAAAAACAATAGTCGAGATTAAGTCCCTAATCAATGGTTAAGATTAGATCTGACTTGATCCATGACTTTTGGACCATTCTAACACAGTTTTATATTAATTCACATTAATATTTTAATTTCCCTAAGTTTAGACTTAGGGACTCCATTAAAAATATTAATTATTTTAATATCTCCCAAACTGTTTAGAATCTGCCCAAACCCTTTCTGGGTATTGGAGATATCATGTGCCTTAGCCTCTCCACCAATTTTTGTGGCTAGAGCACATCTGATGATACCCCAAATCAACAATATACAAGACCATATTCAACATCCTTGTGAATCTTTAGGAGGGAAAGAAGACAATTACTGTTTTAGCAAAAGAAAACAAAAATTACTCTCTCTTCTGTCTGAAGATGAGATAGATCAACTCCTGAAAAGTCATGTTATAGCCCAAGCTAATGCAGGTTTGTAGTGTTCACATAGTCAAGAAGGTGTTAGTGAAACTTCTTCCACTTTTGAAAATGAAAATCTAAGTTTAAGTGAGGACAATCTTGAAATTAGATTTATAAATCAGCATGAAAAAAGACAATCTCATTTTTCAATGTTCATATTTGATGAAACTATACAGGAAATTGTTGTGAGTAAATCAATTTATGATGATTTCCTACAAGGAGATCAACTAACATATATTGTTTTCTTTCATGAAGATGATAGGGCTATCATGTTTGATAATCTTGAAGAATGTTTTTTGTTTAAGAATGACTTAGACTATGAATTTGAGGAGTATGAGCCTGAGAGAGAGAGTATGCCAGAAATTGAGTCAGAATTTCTCATGCTCGAGGAATTTACAACCAACACTCAGATAGCATAAGGTTATACTTCCCAATGCCTTCCTATCAATCAACAATCAACTGTTCTTTCAGATCAGAATGAAGGGAGTACTTGTATTTTTGCTGTTGGATCTCAAGACAAGGTAATGCTTCAGGATTTTCAAGACACCTTCGGTAGTTTTTTGCAAGCATTGGAGAAGATGAATGTTGTTTGGTTTGTTAGCATAAGCCTTGGTTTCACTTGTTATTGTGAGTTTCCTACATGTATATCATTCTGCCTGCTCGAGGAAAGTGAGAGTAGAATTTCAGTAAGTAGCCATCTGCTGGATTGGTTACACTGGAAGGATCACTTCACATGATTGTACATATTTATTTAGTAGGTAGGTGGTTGTCATCACGATTTGAAGCCCTTAAATCTCGATGGTCTGTTGCCATTAATAAGTTTTGTAAGTACTTGTGTCAGTTAAGTAAGTCAGTATTGAGTCATTTTTCCATCAGTTTTCAATTTGTCACAAGTTAGTTTGTGTCATTTGAGTTGTCAGCGTTCAGTCATTCATTTCAGTTTAAATTTTTGACCATATTGGCCCACATGGTTAGGCATTTGGTCTATGGTGTTCTTGACACCTACAAGGAGCTTCCATCCCCAATAAGGCCGATGTTAGTGTCAGTATTTTCATATTGCCATCAGTGATCAAAACTCCTCTTTTCATATTCATATTAGGGTCTCGCTCAGAATATTTTTTCATTCCACCTACATCCTCATTAAAAAATTTACTCATTGATGGAAGCCCTAGTTAAATAAACCTCGCTCTCCCTTAAAAATTCATATTTGCTAGCCCACCTTCATGTATTACTGAGCATACATCAATCATGAAAGTTCATGTCATCATGTCATCATATCAGTCATGAGGTCATTATGTCATCTTGAAAGTCACTCCTTCAAGGTCTCATTAGGTATTTTAGGGTTTTTCAAGGTTTCAT
>Ga0115851_102081_pt1 | contig 10612 bp, 8 predicted proteins | sample InSIn2gowninarea_FD_83865 | JGI IMG/M metagenome (GOLD analysis project Ga0115851, IMG submission 83865)
CTGGTCGCAGCGGGACCAGCTCGCGAAAGAACAGCCTGCAAATGGAAGGATAGGCAGGCGACGTCGTCGTCGACGGCAGCAGGCAGCAGGCAGACAATGGAGTCCCCTCCAACGACAGCGAATCAGCGCGCAGCAGCCGCTGCGATGATTCAACAGCGAGATGCTGCAGCAGCAGGATCTCCTCCGCGCCTCCCTCCCCCATCTCTCTCTCTCTCTCTCTCCCCTGACTTGCCATGCGCGCCGATCCCTCAAGACGATGACCCCGAGTCTCTCTCTCGCTCGTTTCGCCAGAACTACGCGATCAGACGCGCGCCTCATGCAATCCGGCAGCAACTGTGAGAGCAGCCAGCATGCAATAGTCTGGGAGAGTAGCGTGTAATGTGGTAGCACTGGTTCGCTGCTATGCGACGACAGGCAGGCACAGGCAAGCGGCGGTCGGCGGTGCAGGAGGGAGCAGGATCCACGAAAAAGGCAAACAGCAGGATTCCCTCTTTTTGGAGGGAAATAAGAAGAGGCAGCAGCAGCTACCAACAACAACATGCAGATACCATGTGACTCGCGCCTGTTCCTCACTCAGGACGACGACAAGACGGAGAAGGCACTCACCCGCACTGCTGAGACTGGCGGCATAGAAGTCTTTGATCAGATCCTCCAGCTGCTGGTTGTTCATGATTGTTCTGCGGATTCCTCGTTAATGTGTCAATGAATCAGAGTGACTGAAAGACGAGATGGAAGGACGATGTGGAGAAAGTGATTTCCGGGACCCAGTTGTCTGGAATCAGGAGCCAGGTCGTCGGACGACTTGGAGCTGTGTGTGTGTGTGAAGATGAGTTCACAGGAAGAGGAGCGTCAGCGGGAGGACGGGACGGAACGGCTACCATGCCATGGATGAGAAGTAGGCCAGTCCCGGGGCGTAGGACGAGTGATGCAGCGAGAGCGAGAGTCAGGCCGGTGCTGACTTTCCTCTGCTCTCTCCTCTCACTCGTCACGACGAACGTGACGAGTCTGTGTCTCTCTGTTACCGTTGCGCCAGATGCCGTTACTCGTTGCGTCACTCCCCAGTTTGCTGGATCACGATCATTCACGAGCAAGAGACACTCGTTAAAAGCTCAATCAATCTCTCTGGTAACAAGCTGTCAGGAAACGAAACTGTCAACTTGACTATTTTTTATTTTTTGCTGAGATCATGGGGAAAATAATGCTTCTGTCTCCGTTTTGTTTTGTTCTTTCCTCTCTTCTCTCTCTTGAGGCATGGACCGTGAGAGCTTTCCAGACGCACACCATCGTTAAATGTACGCTTTCGACTTGTTGAAAACTCATGTGTTGGTGCACCTTGTGATGCAACTTCAAGTTTGATCGCAGAAAGAACAACAGATTCTCCTTTCATGCTCAGAACATGCGGGTCTTCTACTTCGCGGTAAGGAATCGGTCTACATGATGGCAACAAAAACTGCATCAGGTTTAAAACGAGTCTCGTAAAAGGGAATCACTTGTGGAAGATGCAACGCGTGCAAATGTCTCTCTCGTAAAGGCATTGATTTGTGGGATCGGGATCCCGATCCATGTGGTTGTGGTGAGTGAGTCGGTGAGTGGGTTCCTGTGTGTGCGTCGGGCAAACAGCAGTGACTCATAGTTTGATCTTGTGCAACTTCAACTTGAATCCCAGCAACTCGGTGAGGACGGCACTGAAAGCGGAGAGGACGACGACTTTGGTCACGTTGTACAGGTAGTGGTTGGCACTGAAGCCGGAGATGCGGAACGGTGTCTCCAACTGCTTCAACAGGTCGGCTGCCAGTTTGAGGACGTGGTTGGCCAGCGTCAGCTCCTCCTTTTTGTGCGGCTTCTGTTCCAGCTGCAGGTACAGGTTTATCTGCTCCGTGATCAGGACCGACAAGTTGGACTTGTACTTCCGGTTAGTCTTTATCCCCAGGACCATGAGTCTCAGGATGTAGATCCCCAGTGCCAGGTTCCAGCACACCATCTCCCAGCAGTACAGCCGGCTGGAACACGTGTCCGTCTCCCGCAGTAGCTGCGATTCATGGATGACAGGTCAGTATGAATCCATACCTCATAATTGAATACGGGCACGGACCTGGACGCAGAGGAATGTCAGGATGCAAACAGCCAGAATGAAACCACCGCTGACAATGACGTCCACTGACCGCTGAGGGCCGTGCTTCTTCAGGTATGAGCGGACCGAAAGCCATGTTTTTATGTTGCGCACTTTGTTGAGTCGGAAGTGCGGCAGGTCCGATCCCAGCGCTCGACGAGCAGACGTCAGCCGACAAAAGTACTTGGCGAACATGAAGCGCTACATCGATTAAGTCAGTGAGTAGAACTGGACTCACGAAAAGTTACTCACCTCACGATAAGTGTGCTCGGCCACGCATAGGAGAAAGAAGAAGAAGATACTGGTGAAGAATCGTTCGACGGCGGCGACGATGACGACGTAACGGGCGAGGAGGGAACAATTGGACGCGACCAGCGACTCCCACACGAGTCCGGGATCAGGGACGGGGACCTGACTGAGCAGAGAGTGCATCAGTTCCAGGACTGGACTCTGAGTGTCGTGCGTCGTGTCGTTGACGACGTGGCCACCGTCTGCCGGCTGGACGAGGAGGAGGTCGTCTCCGCCGGTCCGACTGTCGGACTTGTGCACCTGCAGGCGAAAGAGTGCGGGGATGGCGGAGAGGACGAGTGCGATGCCCAGCGCCAGGAACAGGTACTCGTTCGAGTGACGAGCCCGTTCCGCTTTCCGGATGACCGCCGAACTGATGTCCACGGAGGACAGGTCCACTTTCTGGCACTCCAGCTGCTGCCAGATGGCACAGCTGACCCGTTCCGATCGTCCCATGTCACAGCAGCGCGGTCCCATGTCGCAGAAGGCGGCAGACAGTGACTCCGCTGGCTGCTGCTCCGGCTGCATCTCCTCCTCTGACGTGCCCTCCGAGTTCAGCATGGGCCAGTCCAGTTCCCCCGCATCCTTCTGGTTCAGCGGAGTCGGAGAGACGGATGCTTCCGAGTCGTTGGACGAGATGCTCACGTCCGGGTGACTGTGACCCGGACTTCGTCTACACCTGGCTGCGTGTTTGACAACGTGCGTGTTGGATCGCGGTCGACCGCATGCTGTATCTGTCTCTGCGGCGGACAGTCTGCGTGACTGGCTCAGGGAGCGGATGCGCTGGGACAGGATGTCAGAATATCGGCGCCAGCTCTCCGAGTTGACGGTGGAATAAGGTGAGATCTCGTCCAGAGAACTCAGCTCCGCTCCGTCCTCTTGTGACTGGTCTCCCTCCCACCCCGTCACCTGCTCCTCTGATTTCCCAGTCGTCCGGTCACAGGAGCGCGAATCTCGACCCGAAGTCCCCGGTGACCGGTTCGCGACAGTCTCGTCCCTGTTCACGGATAGCTGAGCCATCACGTTCCTGCGACCGCCTTTCAGTGACTTTGGGTCCGAGAATTCTGCTATTTCTAGTCCCGATTCCTCATCCGATGGCTTTTGACTGTTGTTGTGATTGTTGCGATTGTTGCGGGCAGCAACGTCCTCGTCCTCGTCGTCAGGGAAGGGGAATCTCTTACGTGCCTCGTTCTCCTTGTCCGTCGTCTCCGGATTCGAGGATTGTGTAACCCCGTTCCTCTGGGGCTTTTGTTTGTCGGGGCTGCGTTTCTTACGTTTTGCGTTTGTCTTTCGGCTGTTGCCATTGCTACCAATGATTTCGGTCGCCTTCCTTGACCCTGAGCGACTTCGAGTTCTGTCCGAGGTGACATGGGACTGCTGCTGTTGTTGCAGGGAGTGGGAGGCAGCGATGTGGGATTGCATCACAGAGAGGATCAGGAACATGATGACCGGGAAAATGACTTCCGAGGGTGGGATTTGATCCAAGTCACGATCATCGTCATCGTCATCCGTGAAAGCGGAACCCTCGTCAATGCTGCACGTGAGATCGCTAATGTGATCCGGATGAAAGTAAATGTACATGGAGCTGAGTTGCATCAAGTAGAGCAGCAGGAGGAAGCAGGAGATTGGGCGATTTGTTTGATCGGTCCACCAGATCAGGTAGAAGGGATAGAAGATGAATCTCAAGATTCCTAGGCATGTCGTCGCCACTCGTCCCTGTTTGGGTTTGGCCTTGGAAAATGCTGACCCTCGGATCAGGTCCAAGTCGATCAGGTCCGTCTTGACTCGTGTCACCTTCTTGGGGATGGCACTGCTGATCCCGCGCAATACTCGCTCCTCTATCGTCTTCTCCCACTGCTGCTGGTCATATGATCCCAGCTGCGTTGTGTTTACATGTAGCAAAAGTACAAGAGATCAGATCAAGAAAGATCCATCAAAGGTCAGCCAGGGATCAGATGTCTGGATCAGACGGATTCTTTTTTATTACCTTTTTCTGGTACCAGTGGAGAACGGTGGAGAAGGAGCTGGCCTTTGATGGGATCATCCTGAGGTGAGTGGTGATTCGATAGTGATATCAGGACGATGACACGATTCCGGAACAAGATGACGGTGAAGGGGATGTCAGGGGATGTCCCTGTGATGGTGAGAGAGGGGAAAAAAGGAGTGATAAAAGGGTTAGCGGTCGCTTTACAAGGTGATCATCGCCAAGATGATGATGCTTGTCTTCTCTACCCTGCCTTCTCTCTCTAGTCCTGATCCTAGTGATCGAGACTGAAGTGGTGGAACGAGTTAAACATCATGATGCAGGATCAGTACTTCTTTCTTATTTCTTCTTTAACCTTTCAAATCCTGCCGCTCTCTCTCTCTCTCTCTCTCTCTATTTCTCTTCTCCACCAACAATCTTGAGGTAGTCAATTACACATCATTTCTCCATGCACATCTACTCACCTGATCTGGGTAATGGAGGACAGGCAGCGGCTGATGATGGATGAGAGGGGAGATCAGGGTGAGATGAGTGGTGTGGCCGCGACTCAACCACTCTGATTTCCCTCTGATCACGTCACACCAGCACGCCGGATCGATTGCACTGCCGTTCTCGTGCGTTCTCGGTGTATGCCTGTTTGACTTTCTCCTGCTCTTCAGCTGATTTCCCCCCTCTCCTGCGGTCGTGAAGGCCTTTCTGCCCTCCCCCTCTCGCTCTCTCTCCTGGCAACCCATGCTCACGCTCATGCTCGCTCTGGAGCTGCGTTTGTTGCGCGGCTGAACCCTGCCCTTTGCTCTCCCTCTCCGTTCCTCTCTCCCGCTAGACTGTACTCCTTCCTCGCTGTGGCTGAGACATCATTAGTCACTCGATCCCGGGATTTCCGTCCAGGCACCATTTTGCAGCTTGATGGAGACAGGCAGCCAAAAGTCAAACACAAGAAACGAGGAAGGGGAAACAAAACACAGATTGAATGGGATCCCGGATTTCGACAGGATGATGCAAGCGGTCGACCCCATGCAAAGACCGCAAAGTGGTTAGCCACTCAATTAATTCGTTGGAAATTTTTTCTCTCTTTTCTTTTTTCTCTGAGAAGATTCACATGCACAGACAGGAGATATGGAGTCTCTCACACAAACATACAGTGAAGAGAGAGAGAGTGTGTGTACGAATTACGAGCTCTTCCGACGATAAGAGGACGGTGGAGAAAGAGTCCTCTTTTCTGCTTTTCTCTCCTGTGTGACTTGACTGTGAATGCAGACTACGACGTCGACGGCGGAGAGCGCTAGAAAAAGAAGAGGAAAAGGCAAAGACGACGACGACGTCAAGTGCCGGAATTTTTGCATTAATGGTGCAAACGTCTCCAGACTTCTGTCTGAACGAGATCTGGATCTGCTGTATGTGTGCGTATGGACCTGTGGCCATTTGGGCTTTGTAACGACTCTCTCACTGTCCGGACCGCGAGAAGGCAGAGGGGAGACGACAGTGCTCTGTCATGTCCCCATCTCCCTGTGTCTTGTGTGCATGGTGTTTGTGGGGCCACTTTGTCCAACTCCAGAACCCGATCCAGTGCTTTCGCTCTATTTTTTCATGTTGGAGCCAATTTGGTTGTAAAATAATCGGAACATAAAACTGCTACACACATACATATCACAGACATAAAGGCACGGATAGCAGTGACGGTCAAATGACTGATTATCAGGGAAAAAGTATTTACCGGTCTGATTAAGCGGCTGATTGTCCATGATGAGGATGTTTAGAGATTCAGGGGGATTCTTTCTCTTCTCCTCTCCTTTGACGGCTTCGCCACTGCCCTCCCTCTTTACACCACAAGAAGCAGCTGGTAGATCAGGTTACATCTGGTGTCTCGTAACACACACAGATAGGCACAAAAGAGACACCACAGTGACAAGATCAGGGTGGGCAGGGTAACATCAGACACGGATTTACGGTCACTGAAAAGAAGGAACTCTGTTGCAAGATTGTGCAAAGTGATTGTCAGGAGATTGTAACAGAGAGATTCTGACTCGTGCCGCTCTCTCTCCCTCCCGTTGTTGCAGCGGCTGGTGTAGTGCTGCAATGCTTCCGCACCTCCCGAAATCTGAATCTTAACTGGAAGAATATAAGTTAAGAAATTATCTTTATGCTATGTTTATCCTGTGTATCGAGTTAAGCCTAATCACCATTTCCTTCATTCCGTACACAGAGCACGCAGAGGAACGCCATTACAGGGCTCCATACAGTCGCACGGTACATTACTTTTTTGTTGTTGTCAGTCACTGACAGTCATGTCTCTTACATCAGCAGGAACGGCTGCCACCACCACCACCACCGACGCAGCCAGTTCCACTGCATTTCACGCGCCTTTCTGCGTCACCAGATTCCAACTATGTAATGGGCCACCCCTTTACTCGTTCACCACTCGTCCACGGGGAGACCAGTGCCCCATCCATTCACCGACATATTTGTGATTGAAGAGTGAATTGATCTATCCATCCCTTACGTGAAGCCCATGATTTTCTCGTCATCGGCGTCCCACTCCTGTGATATAGGAGTGATTTTCAGAGTGAGTGAGAGGCAGCGCATTCTTCCGCAACGTAAGAGCGACTCGCCTCCTCCGGCTACACGAAGAGGCGTATAGGATGAGAAAATGGATTTGGTTTGTGAGTGACTCCTTTCTTCTTCTCTTTTTTTTTTCAGTACAAACGAATGACTCTCCTGCCTTCACAGTGAGAACAGCAAGCGATGCGATGAGACATTCTCCCTCTTTTTGTGTTTTCACGGCCTGTCATCCTCGTGTCTCGTGATCCTTCTCTCTCCCCAGTCACCGGTAACAGGGTCGACCAGGAGGTACAGGAGAGAGAGAGAAAATCCTATTCCGTGATGTCAAATGAGAGAGAATGAGTTTCTGCTCGCCCTGTCAGCTCCTTCTCTCTCTTCCTTGAACGGTGACGGCACAGGACAATGGGAGAGTGAGCGAAATCATGAGCTGGAGAGAATAGAATAGGCTTTTGTTTTGTTTCGTAAGTCTTCTCCGCTTCACCATTTCCCTTTCTTGCTTGTTATTTTCATTAACTTGTTCATTAAAAAGCAGCTTCTCCTGTCATGAAATGGAAACCTAAACTGACTGTGACGACAGCAAGAACCATTCCCTCTCTCACACAAACTCTCCACCAATTCCTTCCCTGACAACGTCCTTTACTCCAACTTCGGTAGTGGAGGAAGAGAAATAGCTTCAGCAAATAATAAAAACGATCCCTACCACATGCCAGCCAGTTGTTCACTACTGCAATGTGTGACTGGATTTTCCATGGAACTGTGGAGAGTGGGGGGATATAATGCCAGAAGAGTACATACAGAACATGGGACAAGTACAAACAGGAGAGAGGAGGAAGCGTCTGAGCCGGAGAGTGAGAAGTGCGAGTACACAGCAACATACACACACCAACGGCACAATATTTTGCCTGAAGTAAGACACACATACAATGAGGGCAAAAGTCACAATGAAAAGGCATCAGGGAGGAGGGCAGGTTGGAACAAGGCGAATATGTGTGGGGAGGCGGTGGTGGTGGTACAGTGGTAAACAAGGCAAGATTTCTTCTCCCGTTATCTGTGGGGGAAAAGTTTTTTCTCTCTCTCTCTCTCTTTCTCTCCCGTTCACCACAAGTGAGACCTTTGCTCTCCTGCCTCTCTTGTTTGATCAAACATTCGCTGATCATGCGATAAAGATAAGGGAGAGAAGTGAGAGAGAGGGAAGGAGCACCTTCACCAGGGATGGATGGAACTGTAGCCATCGTCGTCGTCGCCGTCGTCGTCGTCAAGAGTCCACAAACGTCAACTCATGCAAGGAGCAACGGCAGCGCTGTACCGGGACACACAGACTGAGGAGACGACGACGACAGCAGCATAAGAAGTCCTGGTGGTGAGAGAGAAGAGTTCAAAAAGAGGAGAGATGAGCCAACAACAACTGCATCGAGAGACGGAGGATAAGAGAGAGAATCATAACAACAATAATACTATCCTACTTCCTATCACCATGTCTGCAGCTGTCACCGCTGCTGCTGCCGCAGCAACCTCAGCCTCCGTCACCTCTGATCATCAAGATGATCACGGAGACCGAGGTGTTCATCACTCTTCTAATCATCATAATCACGAACCGCAACCGGCAACCCTGGACGTAGATCCGCACAATCAGGCGACCGGGACAGAGGAGGACGGGGATCATAAGAACATCCTCTCTCCTACTGTTACTCCCGCTGCCGGCACTGCTATCGATATCACTGTCAAGTCCTCACCGGATGAGGATCACAGTGATCACCACCTCAATCCCCACCACAGTCATGATCCCCAACAACAACAGCAGCATCAGCAACAAGGACAGCACACAGGACATGAGCAACAGGCGCAACAACAACACCAGCACGGCCAACAGCACGACGGCCAGCAGCAGGGGCACCACGATCACGAGGGACTGAGCCAGCAGTTGCACTCTGGTCACGAGTCAGGTCACCCGGATCAGGGCCACCACCATCATCATCACCACGGAAGTCACAACGGGAATGGCAGTCATCACCACTCGGTGATCCAATACCCAGGCGCAGGCGGCTGGACCGGGGATGCCCTCTCCCACGCAACCATGGGATCCTACACGGGCACCCTGTCTCCCTCCAGCTTCCAGCAGGTCACCGATGTTAACGGACGTCACTTGGAGATCGCGACCATCGGATTTCCGGGCGGGTCCCACTTTACGTCAGGTAATAATTCGGGGATCCCGACTTCAGGAACCTACATGAGGTCAGATGCTTGGTCAACCACTCCCGTCTATGATCACCACGGGAACGTGACCTATGCAACCGGGCTGGATCGAGGTGACAGGAACGGGAGCACAGTCAACTTGGCCGTCGTGGCCCACTTGAACGGTGAGTCCGGTCCTTCCGGAGGATCAGGAGGAGGGACGGCAGGTACGGGACCATCCATCTTCCACCACCACTCGCACCACGGGCACAATCATGCCACGGGACATCATCACCACCGGAGCGAACATCACCACCTCTTTCCGATCCTGTCCCCGGATGGGACACACGGGTTCAACGGAGGCGCAGAGTATCTGGAGTCCCGGGAGTGTGTGAACTGCGGTGCCATCCAAACCCCGCTCTGGCGACGTGACGGAACCGGTCACTACCTGTGCAACGCATGTGGCCTCTACTCCAAGATGAACGGGATGAACCGTCCTCCCATCAAGCCGAGCAAGAAGATGCCCAACAATCGTCGAGCCGGACTCTCCTGCTCCAACTGCTCCACCACGACGACCACACTCTGGCGCCGCAACAATCAGGGAGAACCGGTGTGCAATGCTTGTGGACTCTATTTCAAGCTGCACGGTGTGAGTAGAATAGATATATTTATGCCATGTATCTTCTTCTTCTTTCACTTGGCTCTGCGCCCTGTTATCACCTGGTGATCGCCAGCAGGAGGAATCGCCGGATCATGAATCACTGCTGACTGGGAGACGATGCTGTCTCTCTGTCGGACTCACGCTCATTGCCTGCCCTGTCTCTCCATAATGCCTAATGCCTGATGCAGCAGCGGCAGTGTCGCGCTCCTCCACTCCTATAGCCCGCGTCGCCCTCTCTTCGTCCTGCTCGTCCTCGTCCCTCGTCTCTCTCTCTCTCTCTCTCTTTCGCCACACTGTGTGTGTGATTGATACGGTGGACCAGACGGTGGACTCCTGACGCGACTCCTGTCCTCTCCTTTTACCCTCATCCCTCTGCCCTCCCTCCTGATCTGCATGCAATCACTCGTCACCATCTCTTTCCCATCTTCTCCCGCCTCTCTGCTCCATCTTCCCAGCCTCATCCCATCTGATCTCAGGATCATGCAACAAATTTCCTTCAGCAAGAGGGAACAGTCATCCTGCTGTCTGATGAATTAATGCTCACCTGATGCATCTCACTTGATTTCATTTCTCTCTCTCTCTCTCTCACATACACATACACATTCAGGTTCCCCGACCACTGGCGATGAAAAAGGAGGGGATTCAGACGAGGAAAAGGAAACCCAAAAATCAATCCACCTCGACTCAGGACACTAAGCCAGGTAAGAGCAGTCTTCCTTTTCTTTCCCACACACATTCAGCCCCTCGTAACATGGAAGGTAGAAGAAGCACAAAAAATGACTCATTTCTCTCTCTCTTCCCTCTTTTACACACACACACACAGGACTGCTGCATTACC
>Ga0115851_102083_pt1 | contig 10602 bp, 5 predicted proteins | sample InSIn2gowninarea_FD_83865 | JGI IMG/M metagenome (GOLD analysis project Ga0115851, IMG submission 83865)
TGTATACAAAGGTACCTTACCTGTGAAGGCAGATATAACAAGGTGCATTCATATCATTTCAAGCTTTTGCTACATTTCACAGGAAAGATATCCATTGATCTACCTTTTTACTTATTCCGTAGCTTAAGTAAAATGTGTGATAAGGTTCAGCTAAGGAAAGAAGCCTGTGATACCTCATTGTTTCACCATGGTTTGATTAAGTTGATTGTTCTGCATGAACTCCAGAGAGTAGGTAGAGACTGGCCCACATTCATATTCATGTCTGGTTTCAAAAACGAGACCGATCTCAGTCCTCAAGCTGAAAAAGATCTTCCAACAACAATTGGTCATCAGGCAAAAACAAGATCCAGGAGGTTTTCAAAGTTAAAGGCAAGGAAGCAAGTAAGAGAATCCACCAGGCCACTGACTATCCAGGATACACCCCAGCAGTCCCTTAAAGAGAAAACTCAGGTCAAAGAAAGTGCACATGAATCAAGCACAGGTGAAAGAGTTCAAAGAAGAAGGACTAGGAGCCAGGTAGCTAAAGAAAAGGGTAACTTAGTGATTATTGAAGAAAGCCCTATTTCAAAGGGAGACTTAAATGTCTTACTGCAAGCCATTGATATTGAAGAATCTCCCGTATTTCAAGCAGATTTTATAGAGTCAGGAAAAGACAAGGCTAAGAGAGTCAAAGCCTCGAAGAAACTCAAGTTTGATGATCAGGTTGATCAATTTGTATTTAAACCAAGGAGACCCATAACAAAGAATTTTAAACAAGTACAGGGGGTACTGCCAAAAGCAGATGAAACAGGGGAGGTAACACAACTTCATGAAAGAAAGGATAAAGGCAATGCAGTTACCATTTAAGAAGAAGATAGTGTGGAAGAGTTGAAAAGGAGGTTGGAATTGGCAAACTTTGAAATTTCTAGACTGAAGAAAGCTGCCAGGAAATTTGCAATCAAGGAGGCTTATTTCAACCAATTCAAGCTTGGTGGGAGGACAAAACATTTCAAATACCCGAGGTGGTTGATTTTAATGTTCAATTCCGTTGTTGGACTGTCCCTGCCATAAAGGAAGCGCAATTCATCAGAAAGGTTAATTCAAACTTGAGAGCTGGGATTAGAGGTATGAAGAAATAAATTGAAGACTTAAAGGTACAGTTAGGCCAACAGAAAGAATCTCCTTAAAGAAATCCCATTTCAAGTAAGGCTATGTTTCAAATTTTTATGGTTTTGCTTGGTATAATCTTTCTTGAAGAATCATACATTTCCATTCAGTTTGAAAGACCTTGGAGCAGTTGAAGAATGTTTAAATAGCAAGAAGCTCAAAATAGCAAAATTTTGGGTTGAAACTATGTTTTTGGAATTACACAGCAGTTTTGTAGCGCGCTACGAAACTGCTAAAGAAGATGACTAATGCATAGCAATTCCGCAGCGTGCTATGAAACTACTGATGCTACATAATCTAAACTCTGTCAACCAATTTTGAAATACAAAGGGAAATTTTTTGAAAAAGGAATATCTTCAAGGGATCATCTAAAGCTATCAACTTTCAACAAGGTCAAGACAGGTGGAAGAAACATATATTCGAATCCAACTCTAAACTTTTTTGTTATAAAGTGATCTCATTTACTACAGTCCAAGATATGTCAGATAGCTTGGAGGAGCTTTTGTCTTCACACAAGGCAAAGGTTGACAGCACATCAAGGATGTGGCATTTCGATATGTTTTGTATAATCAAAGATGAAGGGCATAGTTCATTGGATTCGAACATCTTTGAGGAAAACCGAAGGCTGATAAACAGGGGCAGTATTCTATTTTTCAGGGGCAATGGAGAAGATGTCACATTGAAGACTAGTATGGAGCTTTGAACACCCACCACAGCCAAACTAAAAAAGGACCACATGTCAAAGAACGAGAATAATTGTAATTAAGGCTATTATTAGCATAATATGGAGTTAGACTCCTATTTGATTTAGATCTCTAGAAATTCTAGTAGCAGTTTGTTATATTTAATAGGCAGTTAAAAGTTGAATAGGTGTCATTAGAAGTAGATTTCGAGTTCCCCTCATTCTGGAGGAGGAATCTCAGTCAGGTAGAAGAGCTCTATATATAGGAGAAAGAAAAATGTAATAGGGGTTGGAAATTTATGTAAAAAAGCTCTGATATTTGGCTTATGTAAAGACTCTGTTTTTTTTTGGTAATACAGTACTAGCTTATGCTTCTCAAGAATCATAGAGAGTTCAATGTATGAGTTTCTTTTGTTGTGTTATGAGTATTTGATTACTTAGAAATGACTTGCAGTGTTCTAATTTCCTTCATATACTCGTAGATTGTCTTTTTTGTGTTTGGTGTGCTCTACCTATATTGAAATCTGAATGCCTTGACTTTTATGCAAAGCCAATCCTACTGTTAATACTAAATCACATATGACTCCATAAGCCCAATGGATACTTGTTAATTTTGTTTCCACCATATTCATTCCTATTTGTTTCACAAAGAGTTAGCCATCTTGATCATAATAAAAAAACCTTTAATCCTTTGAGAGAGCCCTCTCGGGCTAAGGAGGCTAAGCCTTAGCTAAAAGATTGGTTTGAAACAGTTACTTGAAGTCTTCCTGGTCTGCAGCCTTCCAGGGCTTGATTTTGAGATAACACAATCAAGCAGTCAATCATAAATACTCTTGTTTTAAACACTCCCAATTTTTTGAATAATTTTATTTTATATACTCTAGCATCAGATTCATTTTACGCAGCAGTGCTGACACAAATCAATGATCGAAACTTGGAAGCACCGATACCATTTTATAGTTCAAATCTTGAAGGTGTTGAGCCTAATTACTCTAAAGTTGAGAAGCAAGCCTTTGTTGTATTCAAAGCTATCAAACACTTTAGGCCCTTTCTCTTAAAGGTTCACATAAAAGTTATAGTCCCCTTTTCAGTAGTAAGACAGTTACTAGTTCAAACGAAATTGGGAGAAAAAAGGGCAAACTAGGTCACGACATTACAAGAGTATGATTTGGACATTAGACCAGCAAAGATTGTCAAAGGCCAAGGTTTTTGTAGGTTGTTAGCAGGGGCTTCCAATACTTAGGAAAATGAAGGTATCAGGAATACTGAAGAAATCAATGAGATAAGTACCATCAAATCCTGAATCACAATATGCAGATTTGATATTCTATTTGAAGAATGGATATGCTCCTTCTAATATTTCCTATAAAAATAAACGTGCCATAAGACTGAAAGAAAAAAACTTCATGATTATTGATGATGTGTTGCTTAGACGGAATTATAATTCTATTTTTTTAAGATGCTTAGAAAAACCTGAAGCGCAAAAGGTCTTGCAGAAATTACATGATGGTCCAGCAGGAGGAAATTTTGGAGCTAATACAATAGCCCACAAAATTATTCATGTTGGGTATTATTGGCCCACCTTATTTAAATATACTCATGAGTATGTAAGGAAATGAAGAACATGTCACACTGCTAGTGGAAGACAAAGAAAGCCAGTTTTTCCTTTGCAACCAGTCAACATTGAACAACCCTTTGAACAATGGGGATTGGATATCATCGGAGAAATTATTCCACATTCATCCAAACAGCAATCCTTACAGGTATATCCTTACAGCTACGGATTACTTTACTAAGCGGGTAGAATCAATCCCTTTGAAGACAACAAACTCTGAGGAAATCATTGAATTCATAGACCAGTTCATCATTACCAGGTTTGATGTCCCAAACACTCTTATTTTTGATAATGCATCTTATTTCTCTGGTAATTCCATACTTGAATTTGCTATTAAAAGAGGATTCAAATTGAAATATTATGCAAACTACTACCCTCAGGGAAATGGTTTAACATAATCAACCAATAAAAATATTATCAAAATCATTAAGAGAACTATCGATCAAAATCATAAGAGTTGGCATAAGTCTTTGATATTTGCATTATTAGCAGACGGTATAACACAGAAGGCCTCAATAGGCACTTCTCCATTCAATCTAGTGTATGGAAAGGAGCCTATCATACCAACAAATTTAGTTCTTCCATCACTAGCCTTAGTGCAGTTTATTGAAGAAAATCCCTCATCTTCTATCCAATTGAGACATAATCAGATCCTAAAATTAGAAGAAGAAAGGGAGAAAGCCTGAACTAAACATGAGAAGCATCAACAAATTATTAAGTCTTCTTTTGATACAACTTCCACTGGCTCAAAACTTTTACAAGTTGGTGATGTTGTTTTGAAATGGGACAAAGCCCATGAGGATAAAGGAACACACACGAAATTTCAGAAAATGTGGCTCAACCCATTTCAAATCAACAAGAAGATAGGCCCATCAAAATTCATATTGCAAGATCTATCAAGAAAGAGAAATTCTCTTCCTATCAATGGGCTTATTTTGAAAAAATTATTCACTTGAGGAGGTAACCCCTTCTCACTCTATAAATATTCAATTTTCAACTATATTTGTGTGAATAATTAGTTTAGTTTCTTTCTTGAAAAATAAATTTGTAAATAAACCTCTATTGGTTTTTACTATTTTGAAAAAGTTACTTAAAACAAAAATAGTGTTAAATATTTACTTTTGATAGATGGAAGTCTTGAAGGAATAAGAGAAAGTTCTAGGAAGTTAGGTATAATTAAACTTTCAAAACCCTTTTATTTTTGTAAAATCTTCTCAAAACTTCAAAATACTAGAAATCATTCTGAGTTTTAAAGCCTAAAAGAGGTTATCAATATAAAGCAAAGACTGATCCAATCTTAGCATCTTCAACTCTTAAAATTGTCATCCATATTCTCTTAGGGAGAAAATTATTTACCCCATCCATCAAAATTTATGACTTTTTAGAGCGTAATTCTAAAATATATTTGATATAAGAGATAAGAGGTCTCATCACGAGCTTGCTTACCATGATCATAGGGGACTAGTTCAGCTGACATTACCAACACTGCATACCAAAACAGGGTAATGGCTTCTAATTATAAGACAACGGGTCTCATCACGAGCCAGCTTGTTCAGTTAAATTACAACCAGTGAATGGCATTGTCAACAGCTGGCCACCAAACCAGGACAATGGCTTTTTATCTTACCAAATAAAGAGATAAGGGAAAAAGAAAATGCAATACAAAATGTATGGAAACATATCTTTTGGATTCATTCTTTTAAATTATACTCTGAAATGGATGGGACAATAAATGATTAAATGGCTAAAAGGTAACCCTGTCGAGACTATAGATGTTTGCTAGCAACAATGGCTCTACCTGCGATAGGAGAGTCATTATATAAGCTAAGATGAAGAAGTCTCTTGTTTTATCATTATCAACCAATAAAAGATTATGTAAACTTAGAATGTATGTAATTTTGAGATGAGAAAGAGATAACAAAAATAGTTTTCATTATATTCAGAGTTTATGATTACCTAGTTATATTAGATTTTCTCTATCCACTAAGTTTTTTAGATTAAGAAAGTTAAATTATTACATTACTTTCTCAGAGATAATTGTTTTTCCCAGTGAATCACCAATTGTTGTGTTGTACAACAACCCCCCATTTCTAAAAATCTTTTACAAAAAATTCTGAATAAGAAATGGGTCCCTTTTTAAAAAGTAAACTTCGTAAGATTTGCGAATTATAAATAAAACTGGTATTAACCTCATTATAAGAAAAACCTTTATCAAAAGGCCCGATGTAATTATTTCATATTATAAAGCCTTTTGAATAAAGTACAAAGTGTTCATTTGAAAAATGTTATAAATAATTCAACATTGCGATAAAGCGATCGGAGATTGCGTATTGCAATAACAAAGGGATACATCGAAAAAGGTTCTCCTCAAATCCTCCGATCTGATAAAGGTAATCACAATTGGCAATCAATAAATAAGGCGTACATCTCAAGAAGGAAACATTCATGAAATGGTTTGCATGCATAAGTCTTTTGAAGCAACAAATCAAACCAATTCAATAAAAACATACTCCACCTTATTTTAATATCACTTTAATGGAAATCGGAGATATTCATTCCAAGAGCTGAAAGCCTTACCCTTTGAAACTCTCGATTGCGATTAGCAATTTATCGTTGATCGCTGATCGGGGAAATCTAAAGACACGCTTAAGTTAATCATGCGATATATGATCGATGAGACATGTATTTATGATATTTATTCATCACGACTGGCAGCTCGAACGGCTATTAATTTCACAGTTAAGAGTAAAATCCTTTAAATATTTCACTCGTGGTGGTTCTTAACTACATCCGACTTATAATATGTCAATCACCTTAATTTTTTTGATTTTCATATTGGCTTTCAGCGGCATATCCTTGTGTTACGGTTTGTAATTGTCTATGCAGAGTTTCTTTGAACTCAAGAATCTGAAGAAGATGGAGAAGAAATCTAAGAAGGCCAAGGCAACTTCTGTAGATAAAGAACCAAAACCGAGAAAGAAGGGACTAATATCAGGTAAAACATGCCTCAAACTGTGAAATACGAGTTGGGAAAGCATCTACAATTTGATAGAGGTAGAGGAACCCGAAGAATTGGAAGAGGAAGCCACAACTGATTCCACCAGCAAGTTAGAAGGAACTTTCAAAGAATTGGCCTACCTTCACAGGATAGAAGCATGGGCCAAAATTTTTCTTTACACTAATGTGGTTAGATGGGTTGTCGAGAAAATCCCAACTTCAGACAGAAAAGTTTCCGTGGCTGATGGAAAAATATTTGGGTCATCTAAACCTGAAGATCTCAGGCAAATGTACCATTTACCTTCGCCCGAGAAGCACTACAACCAGGCATTCCTGGAAGCATTTGCAAAATAAAATGACTTGGATTCAGACCCGATCAGACACTAGCGCCATTTCCTAGAGAAACATAAGCACAAGTCATCGGGTAATTATTCTGTTGACTCTTTAGCTTCTCCTTATTTCTACGATGGCGCTATTGTTAGCCTCCTGTTGCAACAGGGTATCATCTTTCATGATTGACATTTCTACATGCCAAATATGTCATACTTGGCAAGCTGCAGTGTTCCATATTTCCAGAAGATACCATGAGAGTGTGCTAGTCCAAATGCCACTGCTGAGATTCCATTTTGAGGAGTTGTCCCAGTTTTGAAGAATTTTCATTTAAGGGAGGTCCAAACAGTCTAATCTTGGTCTCCCTAGGTTTCAGTTTCCTGTTATAGAATATAAAGAATGCATCTGTCCAAACAGTTTAACCTTGGCAGATTTTGTAGATAGGTAGAGAATCAAAGGGACCCAACTGTTTAATCTTGGCCCTGGCAGAAATAAGTGTAGATTTAGATAGGAAAAATTCAAAATAAAAAATTGTAATTCTGGGTCTGCAAGTCTAAGTGCACCCAAATCAGAAAAGAAGAAAAAATGTTAGGAAATTAGGATGGGTAGGTAGATGTGGTTGCAGAAAGCTGATTCATGATCAATTTTGTGTTTCAAACTGTGTTTTATCTTTACAGATCACATTGCAGGCAGTTTTCATTCAGAAAGAGATCAAAGCTAGACATAACTAACTTCCCCTTCTTCTAATTCCCCAAGTCACTTACTAATTTCCCCGAAGAGGTCAAGATCTGCTTGATTCCTCTTAGCTTCATCATCATCCATATCAGTCACCTTGGTGAAGATCTCCTTCACTCAAGGATCTCAGTCTCTTTGCAAGTTCTTTTCCCCAAAATTTAGCCTAAGGTCCCTGACCTTAGCGCCTGCTGATCACCTTCATATTAACTATTAACAGTAGTATATAACTCCCTATCAGTTTTTCCCCTTTTCCCTACTAAAACTTTGTATATAAAATTCCCCTATGTAAATATCCCCTCCCTGGCAATATAGCCATATTTTTATAAGTCCAGGGAAAAATAGTCCATCTGGGGCTGTTTTTAGCCCATCTGAGTCATAACAGGGATTAATCTGACACCTGGCCAGATTAATAACCTCCCCCTTAGCTCAAAAACCCATATTTTTTCCCTTACCCTAAGTCCCGAGCGCAAAAAACATACTCCGCCTGTTTATAACCCCCATAACCCATATAAACCATAGTTTAAAACCCCCACACACATTATTAAAAAAGGAATATTCTTTGAATATTCCCCTGCCGTATCTCCCCGCCGTATTACCTTCGCCACCAGCCATCGGATTATCCGCACCGCAGATCAACGGCTAGCGGGCCGCCCCATCCCCAAACCGCCCGAGCTTTAGCGTTCGGGAGATGGGCGGTATTGCCGTCGTACTCCCGACACGCGTCAGCTCCTGGGCTTTGCCGGAGGCCCCCCTCACGAAACCGCTCTCCCCCAAGGGTGGTGCGCCACAATACCGCTTACCGCCTCCTGCCCGGTGACGTCACCGCATACGTCACCCCTTGCACAGTCACTGCATACGTCACCCCCCTCTGCCCAGTCACATGTCCAGTCATCTGCCTGCGTGGCCGCCTACCACGTGTCATGCCACGTCATCGTCCGTACATGATGACATCATGCTGACGTCATCCCGCCATGTCATCATGCTGATGTCATCGCTGACGTGACCTGCCGTACAACGTCACATCATGCTGACGTCATCAGCACCTTTTTTTGGCGCGAAGGAGCAAAAGTCGCACTTTGGAGCCCCGGAATCCAATTCTAAGGCAGTTTTTGATGAGCGATTTGCTCCTTTTTTTAGGCCAAAATGGAGAATGTTCAGGGAATCTTTCCATTATGCAGCCCCCAGGAAGCCCAAAAGGCGCAAAAATGACCTGTTTTCTTCGCAGAGCATACCGAAAGGAGCAGAAGACAATTCCAGAGGGTACAAAGACCGAATAGCAGCCATCAATGCGTGATTAGACCCACATCACATCAGATTAGTAGTCGAGATTTTGTCAAAGAGTATCAGATGAAAGAAAAGACGCCGAAGAGTATCAGCAAAGTTTTTTTTTGGGGCTCAAAACACCTGTACATTAATAAAGCCCCCAAAAAGTCAAATCAGGCATCATCAGCCCATCCTTACCTTCAAATCACAATTAAGGCATTCAAAGCCATAGGACAACAAAGAAGCAGAAGCCCATGCACATTTATTTCAGAAGCACCTGCACCAAGCCACCAAGGACTACATAAGTTATTCAGTTTTGATACAGCCACCCCAGCGCAGCCTGAGATATTTTCATGCATTTATTTCAGATAGGAGTAGGTAAATTAATTAATCTTTATGACCTAATTAGGTCAAGATGTAATAAAGAACTTTGTAGATAGTTTTGCCCTATATATACCACCCTCCGCATAGTTTTAAGGGTTGGTCAATTGAGAATTTTCACTAGAGACTCGCACTGTATACCTGACTTTTTCTGTAATCAAATATTGCTGAAAGCTTGGAGAGCGAACTGTCTGTTGTTAATGAATGTTTTGGAGACTGAAGATGGAATTCTTGTGCTGCAGCCTGAAGCAATAAGTGCATCTTATCTCTGTTTATGTGTTTGCCATTATCTAAATAGCAGAAAGAAAGAATAGCCTAGAATTCGTTTAAACACGCTCTATGCTCAATTTCTGTTATTTCTTTATGTTTTCTTCTAAATGAATTGGTTATGAATATGAATTCTTGTTGGCTCATGTTTACCCCAATTCACCTATTTTGGCCAATTATCTAGGGATTCTTAACTGCCCCTAGGTAGTGCCCTGTTACCTTCTCTTCTAATATGTTGGAGAGATTCTTAATTGCCTCTCTTTCTTTAGCGTTCATTCCATCACTTAAAACCTGGAACATTGTTTCAAGCGCAGCTACCTTGCTCCATTTTCCCTCACTGTTGTTAAAGAAAAGCACCAACAGTCACACTCCTCGACTCCATGCCCAATGGTTTGAAACTTCTAGACTATGCCTTGCCTCTCTATCTGAAGACATCAATTTTCCCACCAAAAACAAAACGAAAACCCTCTGAACTCGAGACCTAGCCTAAAATCCTTTTCAACAAAGCTAAATCTTAAAGAGAGAGCCCTCTCTGATTGTAGGTTGGCTAGAACCTGCAGTCCAAAGTTGGTCTGTGGTTACCTCAGCCGTATCCTTTTCCAGAGCTTAAGGACAACCTGAGTGATAACATAATGGCGACTCCACTGGGGATTCTAATCCTCGGAATGTTTTATTGATTAAGTTGGAAAACTCCGCTGGGGAACTTCCTCAGATAGTGTCACTAAGAAGGTAAGAAAGCTCTACCGAGACCATAAATCAAACTTTCCAATTGTTGTTTATCTCTTAAAACTACAGATGAAGCCTGAATGTCAGCCAGGAAGCCTTTGAGACTGTTTTTGCTTTGCATTAACAGGAGTAAATAAATGTTGCTTCAGTCAATCTTCATGTTAGTTTTAAGTTACAAACAAGCTGTCCCATATTTTAATTAGTCCCTTGCCGATTACAAAAACATTCCCAAGAAAAATACCCAAAAAACAATTCGGAAGCTAGCTCCCAAGAAAAATAAACGATATACAAGGTCAAATCTAGATCCCAACCCTCCAGCTGTTTTTGAAAACCCTAACATAATCCCCAAAATCATTAGGAAGCAAGAATGACAGGAAAATTTTGCTGATTTGAGCCCTGAAACAACTTACCCTAGCTGTTTTCCGACTCCTGTCAAGGTTTTGTTCCGTTCAACCCCTAT
>Ga0115851_102085_pt1 | contig 10593 bp, 10 predicted proteins | sample InSIn2gowninarea_FD_83865 | JGI IMG/M metagenome (GOLD analysis project Ga0115851, IMG submission 83865)
GGATTCCAATTGCAAATGAATATCAGATTTGATAGTAGTATGGTAGATAAGACTCCCCAAGAGTTGTCTATATATAGTTGCATCCTCAAATTCATTCTCTGTTTTTGACATTAACTTCAAATTTTGCCTCATTGGAGTAGAGAGAGGATTACAATCACTTTCAATAGCTTTCAATGTACTAGTTTTGGGAGATGAATCCATATGTTAGATCCCTAGTTACTTTAATACCCAAGTAGTAGTGAAGAAGTCCCATGTTTCTCATCTCAAAACTTTTTCTCAATTCTTTATTTATGGATGCAATGTAAGCTTCATTGTTCCTTGTTATCAAAAGATCATCTACACACACCACAAGATATACAATAGTTTTTTAAATATTCTTAGTAAACAAAGTTACATCATCAGGATTAGAACGTTTAAAACTTATTTGCAAAAGATGTTTAGTTAGCTTTGTTGATATTCGAATGCAAGGTAGAATTTCTTAACATGATAATTACTTGTGAGTGTATATATATGTTTTATTTGGCATTTTCTTATTTCAATTATGTCATCAAACAATTGTACATTTAATTATGGAGATTATAGTGCACAAAAGACAATAGACACCAAAAGTTAGGCCAGAGGCCAGGCGAAAACCCACAAGGGGAAAACCCTTCAATTCTTTCCTTGTAGATTCTTCGTCAACAAGAGAAATCCAAGTCAAACAAACCAATGATCCAAGTGTTAAGTCAACCCTCCAAACTCTGCCATGTTCTATCTACAAGATAGTTAACTAATTTGCTTCTTGTCTATCATTTCTGTCATTTATATGCATCATCTCACAAAGAGAGGTAGCTCATATTTTACAAAAATGATGACCTTCCTATAGCTTGCGTTACAGAGAGATAGTAGCTCACATCACACAAAGATTGGTGTCTTCCTATAGCTCGCATCACACAGAGATTGGTGTCTTCTTTTAGATCACATCACAAAGATGATAGGTCTCTTGTAGCTCGCATTCACAAAGATAGAAGGTGTCACAAAAAACTCGCTTTATGTGCCTTAAATTCCATGCCACAAACCCGAAGTATTTTTCACATAAGAGACCCGAATTTGATGCCAAATGGTGGAGGATATATGACAATATATAGTTCTTCCTTCCTCTGAAAAGGTGCCTCAAATAGCAGAGTCGGCTTGATGGTTAGGAGGGCCACCTTGACAAATTGGAGGGTATAATGTCACTTAAAAAAAATCATTTTTTGCTTACTTTATGAGGGTCTTGAAGAACGAGCCTTTTTACATTTTCTTTTAACCAAAACAAAGCATGAAGAACATGTTTGACAATAAAATTAATAATACTAATTTTTCTTCTTTTGTTTTTACATAAAATACATATTGATACAAGTACAATGACAATTATGAAGATCGACCATAGCTACATACTTCAACACTCCCTCTTAGTTAGGGAAGTATTCATAATGATTAATCGGGATATTCTCAAGTTGAAGAATTTATAAGGAATGATCTATATTGATAACATTATCATGATCAACATTGTCAAAAACAGAGAATGAATTTGAGGATGCAACTATATATAGACAACTCTTGGGGAGTCTTATCTACCATACTACTATCAAATCTGATATTCATTTGCAATTGGAATCCTTTCTAAGTTCGTGCAAAAATCTTGTGAAGGACATTAGAGTGTTGCAAAGAGAGTGCTAAGGTACTTGAAGGGAACTAAAGACTTTGGGCTCAAATACTCTCACGTGGAGGACTTCAAATTGGTTGGACACACAGATTCAAACTTTGATGGGGATAAGGAGAATGAAGTGTCTATTTCTAGATACCTCGATGTCTACTTCAAGATACCCCACAAGTCTTATACCAACAACTATCTCTTGGAGACCACACAAACAATTTGTTTTAGCAAATTCCACTACAGAGACAGAATATGTGTCTACGATAGAGGCAACAAAGGAGTTCTGTCACTTGGGAAGATACTAGATGATTCACACAAGAAACAAGTAAATGCTCCTCCATTTTTGATTGACAACACTTTTACAATAAAATTGGCAAAAAATCCTAAATTCCATAATCAAATGAAACACATCAACATGAAGTACCATATGATTTAACATCATAGACATGCCAAGACGGCGAATGCTATTTCCAACCCTATAGAAACGTAAATGCTCTCTAACATGCGATGGAAATAACACTCGCCCTCTCTCTCCACGCTCCATTCATTTGTTCACGTGCTGTCACTCAGAGGGCGAGCGCTATTTCCCTCGCATGTTAGAGGGCATTTACGTTTCTATAGGGTTAGAAATAGCATTCGCCTGCCAAGACCATTTAATTAATACATTGTCCAAAACACATAGAAGATAATTCAAAAAAAAATAAAATTACCTGAACTTACAAACATCCGAAAAAGAGAAAATGTTAGATACATAATCATTGAGATCATGGTATATTGTAAATATTAATTAATTTAGGACGAATTTAAAGAATTATAAGTGAATGGGTAGAGTTATTCTAACCTCCAGCAAGATGAACCAAATATCACTTCTCAATAAATTTATATATGGCTCACATCAATAAAGACTATTAATGCGTGAAGTTATTCATCTTTGACCTGTCAAGTAAGAGAGATACTTACATGTATAAAAATGATTTTTTTAGCTACGATAAAACAATGAATAAGATTCAGCAAAATATTTCAATCATTCATATACATTATGTTGAGCAAAGAAGGCACATACATTATTTCCGTCAAAATACTTTATTTGAACCTCTTGGGAGATGAACCAAAGGTTACTTTTCAATAAATTTATGTAGGGCTAACATCAATAAAGGCTTTTAATTCGAAATCATTCATCTGTCACATCTGTCAAGTGAGACAGAGTTGCATGTAAAAAGATGTTTTTTCTATCAACAAAAGGCCTATCCGTGATTTTTGTTTTCCTTATTTTGCAAATGCTTTATTTTTGTTTTTGACAACAGTGTACCTTTGTTCTACTACATTGGCATCCATAAGCACCAGATTGCACCTTATAAAGCAATTTTATCTCTGAATATAATAACCATGGATACATTTAACCAATACTTCAGTCCCAATTCCATTCATAGTCTGTTCTTCATGTCAACGATTATTTCTCACCATTGTGAGCTCGCAAACGCTCTTTAGCCCTGCACAGTCCAATTCAAACATGATTAAACTTTGAAATGGTATTGATAGTACTGCATTCATGTCCATAAGCAAGCTTTATTGTGAATTCACAACCCGTTTTTCATTTCAACGACTCTTTCTCCACATTGTGAGCTCACAAATGCTTTTTAGCCCTACAGGATACCCTGTGAGAATTCACCAGCCAACAGCATTTGGTTGATAAATTCATCTGAAGCCCTTCACAGAAGCTTTTTGTTTAGTTTTAGGTTTGCTTCCGCTTTGGATTCAATTCTGAACTTGGATTTCGATTCACCCCACTTGGTGAAGAGACAGGGTTCTCCTGTGAATTTAGCTCATTTTGTTCAACCGGCATGTGATTCTGAGCAGAGGATTCTCATCTGGAAGCCCTAATGTGCATCCATGGATACTGGGTTCTGCACAAAAATTTGCACTTTCCTTCATTAGATTCCTGTCTTGCATGGCTTCTACCACGGAGCATTCAGCATTGACCAAGTCCTCAATGGGCCATTATTCTCCAATTGAAGAGTGGAGATTTGTTGCTGGATAAACTCAAATTCTTCTAGTTCTCCGTGGAAGTACATCATGTTAGAATATTGACCCTCCCTTTCACTAACTTGAGATCGTCCAGGAGTGCTTGAGGAATTTGACTTGATGCCATTATACTCTTGGAAGGCAGGACCATTTGCTTCTCTATAAGGGCTAAAGCTCACTGCTGCCCATGGAGCAGTCAGTCATAGATGGTAAACATTCACTTTCAGAGTTCATGTAACGCAATTATTTACTAGATATATTTTCCTTCCAAGCCGTATTTTCTAACAATTCCTTGCCACTTACATCACTCGAAGGGCAGTCCACTTCTAGTTTAGCGAGATCGTGGTTGGTGTTCATGGAGGTTACTTCGCTTGCTTTAGTGGAATTAGGATTGTTGGGCAAAGGTTCGCTGAAAAAGCCCTTGGGAAATATTTGACTGAATGTAATGCCTGCATTTCCACTGATAGAAAGTGATTGTATGACGCAACAAGTTTAGATAACTTTTTGTATCCAAGATGCTTGACATCAAGAACCTTTCCTGTCTGCTTTTCAAATTTACGACGTAGATGGCCCAACTGGAAACCCTGTGAGAATTCACCATCCAACAGCATTTGGTTGATAAACTCCCTGAAGTCCTCCGCAGAAGCTTTTCGTTTTAGTTTTGGGTCTGTTTCGGCTTTGGGTTTAATTCTGGATTTGGATTACGATTCACTCCACCTGTTCAAGACAAGGGGTTATTCTGTGTATTGACCTCATTTTGTTTGCAATCGAATCTTATCCCAAGAAAAAGCACTACTTTCTCCCCTGTTCTTGCTGTGAAGTGGATCAACAAGAGGGATGTTATGACCTGCTTGTGCTTCTGAGCTGGAAGACTCAAACCGTGGAGAATTCCAATACTGAGTTCCCACAAAAAATTGCATCTTCCTTCATTAGCCTCATGTTTTGCATGGCTTCTGCCATTAGGCATTTGGCATTGACCGAGTTCTCAATAAGATCATTGCTCTGCGACTAAAGAGTGGACATATGTTGCTTGATAAAATCGGATCCTTTTAAATCGCCATGGAATGACGCTGTGTCATTGATTGACCCTCCTCCCTTCCACTAACTTGAGATACTCCAGGAAAGGTTGAGGAAACTGACTTCATGTTATTATACTCTTGGAAAGCGGGACAATTTGCTTATGTATAAGTGCTAAAGCTCACTGATGCCTGGAAGCCATTCACTTTCAAAGTTCATGGAAGGCAATGTTCGTTAAATATATTTTCTTCCAAGCCCTGTTTTTAACAATTACTTGCTACTTCGACTACTCGAATGGCGGTTACGTTTCTACTTTCGCTTTGCTGACAAAGCCTGGGGTAAATGTTTGAATGAATTTCGCATTGTCCACCGACAGAAAGTTACTGTATGACGCAACAAGTTTAGACAGATTTTTGTATCAAAGATGGTTTACATCAAAATTGTTAGTCACAACCACTTTATTGTTTGCCCTTTTATTCTTAGTTACAAGATTCATCTCAACTCCAGTTTTATCAAGCCATTAAGTCTTTTTTCACTTCCAAATAGACTTGGTATATTAAGAGATTTAATTTCTCTCAGTGCTTGGTAGATCTGGAATTAAGATGGATCAATGTAGGTTTTTTATTTTTTATATATAATAATTTAAAGATAAATAAAAATATAAAAACTATATTAAAAAGGAAGCAATGGATAATTTAACAGCGACCTTCCTTTGAGCTTTGAGGTGAAAAAACCCTAATGGTAAGGTGGTCATGATGTAGGCAGTGCGGGAACCAAAAAACACAGCGAGCGACAGAGACTGAAAACAAGAACCAACAGCGATGACAGAGGAAGGAAGAAGGGGAGAGATCCCCTCATATCAAAATGCAGCGGCAGGGGAAGGCCAGAACAACAGCAACCAGGCGGAAGAAACAAAAAAATCGGGACCTGTCCTTGGAGCACGATCGCAGGCAGGCAGCAGAGGCAAATGTTTACCATGTGTGGCGGAGAAACCAAGATTCATAATCCCAATGAACAAACTGGGGCAATACACAAACTACATGAAAGATCATGCGCTAATCTGCAAATTCATCGGAGTTTGGCCGACGGGAAAGGACCTCACCAGATGGATCCAGCAAAAATGGCAACCCCGAGGCCATATCGAGCTAACACTGGGAGCAAAAGGCTTCTTCACAGTAATTTTCTCGAACCTGCAAGATAAAGAAAGTGTTTGAAAATGGCCCATATTTCCATTATAATGCGAGACTATTTATAAGATACTGGGAGGAATGTTATAACCCAAATAAAAAAAAAATTCTTAGCAGCGCCGATATGGGTAAGGTTGTTCGGATTACCAATAGACTTCTGGGATCCTGAGATCTTAGAGGGAATAGGAAATACAATATGCAACTTTGTTAAAATAACTGAAACTACAAAAAATGGAAGATACACTTCATATGCTAGAATTTGTGTCTATATGAATATAGCTGACCCTAGTCCAAATACAGTCGAGTTTGAGTATCATAAGGAAGTATGGCAACAAACCCTAGACTATGAGCACATACCTTTCTGATGCAGAAGATGTCATGAGTATGGACATCTGTACAAGGAATGCCCACTCACAATAGAAGAAGAGGAGCGGAGAAACAAACATCTGAGGAAAAATCAAGAAGACCACAGAGGGTTCCAAGAAGTAAAAAGCAAAAGAAAACATACAAGAGAGAATCCCAGTGAAGGAAGGAAAGAAAAACAAACCCAGCGAAGCAACACAAATAACTTTGAAATCCTACAAGAAGAAGAAGAAGACAATGAGGCCCAAACAATGGATTATCAAGGAGAAAAGGAAAAGGAAAGCAACACAAGTCAAGGCAAATCACAGATTAAGAGAAAGGCACAAAGTGAACCAATAAAAAAGGAGGAAAAGGAAGCGGGGGAGAAAATGGAAAACGCAGGAATGGAACTTGACACAAGCAGAGGAGAAGAACTAAGTACGGAAGAAGAAGTATTGCGGAAACTTCTAGATGAATGGAGACACCTGGATGAAAGATTCATTCTAGAAGAGCAAAAAGGAATCTATAGAGAAATGTTCCAATAGTACCAAGCGAAACAGAGACAGGGAAAATTGAAAATGGTAGAACAACTAGACCTCCAACAGGATAATATTCAAGACTAACAAAGCAAAACAAAAGGCGGGAAAAAAAGAGGCAGGAGGAATATATAGGAATCGATTCAGATCATGGGAGAAATGCTAGTGAACACTGGAAGAGTAGTGCCGCTCTCAGCGATATTCCATTAGCTAAATCAAGTACCCCAATGATAATCACATCCTGGAATATAAGAGGCCTGAATAGTAAAGGAAAATAGAGACATTTAAAGGATAGGCTAAGAAAAGAAAAACCCCAACTAATGTTGGTACAGGAAACAAAAATCTCAGGAAGGAAAATGGAGGAAATCCTAAACAAAATCAAACCGAAATATGAATATATGACCATAGATGCGAAAGATAGCACAGGAGGCATCACAATACTATGGAACCCTGCAAAAATCTTAGCAAACTACTGAATAGGTATGAAAAGAATACTCACAGGGAAGTTCAGGTTAATAGGAAATAGAGTGGTTCCTAGTATCGGCAGTCTATGGGCCGCATATACCAGCGGAAAGAGGAAGCTTCCTCATCCAACTACAACAGTTAGGAAACCCGCATAAAGAAAAGTTGTGGTTGATAGCAGGAGACTTTAACATGACAACATCAAAAGATGAGAAGAAAAGAGCACTACAAAGAGAAGAGCCAGAAATGGAGAGATTCAGGGACCTTCAGGTAGAACTGAAAATGGTCGATATACCAACAATAAATGGAAAATACACATGGAACAATCGACGAGGAGGGAGTAGACAAATCGCCTCAAGGCTAGACATATTCCTAGCAACAGAACACTTCATAGGAAAAGATATCTTCTATGAAGCATAAATTCTCCCATGTCTAGGGTCAGATCATTGGCCCATCAAATTAGAAATTGCCATGAACTAGCAAAACCAGAATAGACCTTTCAGGTTCGAGGCATTCTGGTTGATAGATCCCAACTTCATAGAAAAAATGAAGCACTGGTGGGAGGAGACTGAGATTGGGATGGAAGAAATAAATAAAATGCACACTCTCCAACTCATATTAAAAGATCTAAAAGGAAAGATAAAGAAGTGTAATAGAGAAGAATTTGGAAATATTCAAAAGGAACAAGAAATGCTCCAGATAACGATGAAAAGAATCCAACAGAAAATCATAGATAAATGGAGAAGTGAAGAATTGACAGAAGAAGAAGGACTGTTGCTAAATACACTGGAGGAAAGAAGAAAACAAGAAGAAATCTTATGGAAACAAAAATCGGGAATCCAATGGCTAAAAGAAGGGGAGAGAAACATGAAATTCTTCCATAAGGAAACACTGCAACACCGACATCAAAACATAATATTCTCCCTAAAATACAACCAGGGCAATAGGATAATACAAAGATCAGAAATGGAAAATTTGATGGTACAACATTTCAAAGAGATCCTGACAGAACCCAATATTGGAAGGGAGGTTGACATTGAAAGATTTAGTCAACATATCCCCAAACTGGTGACTAGAGACCAGAACTTGGCACTCCTAAGGATAATAAAGAAAGAAGAGGTGGAAGAGGCAATAAAGAAGATGGCAAAGAATAAAGCCCCTGGGCCAGATGGCTTCATTGCAGAATTCTATCAAGCCACGTCGAATTTCATGAGTCAGGATATAGTGAATGCAATAGAAGAGTCCCAAAGCACCAAAAGAATGCACCCGACCTTAAATGCTACCTTGCTAGATCTGATACCAAAGACAGAGAACTCAAAAGAACCACAAGGGTTCCGGCCGATAGTGCTCTACAACGTCATATATAAAATCATAGCCACTATAATGGTGAATAGACTAAAACCAATACTACCGAAATTGATATCCCAGGAACAAACAGGGTTTTTCAAAGGTAGACAGATAATTGATGGCATAGTAGTAGCACAAGAAGCAATCCACTCATTGAAGAATTCAAAAACCAAAGGGATGTTGATAAAACTAGACCTAGTTAAAGCGTATGATAGACTTAGTTGGGGATACCTCAAACAAATCCTAAAGGCATACAGCTTTGAAGACAGGTGTGTAAACTAGGTAATGTCAATGATCGACATGCCAGTTATGTCAGCACTATTAAATGGGTCACCAACAGAAGCCTTCAATCCAACCAGAGGACTCAGATGGCAAAGAATAAAGCACCTGGGCCGGATGGCTTCACTGCAGAATTCTATCAAGCCACGTGGAACTTCATGAGTTAGGATATAGTGAATGTAATAGAAGAGTCCCGACGCACCAAAAGAATGCACCTGACCTTAAATGCTACCTTGCTAGCTCTGATACCAAAGACAAAGAACTCAGAAGAACTACAAGGGTTCCGTGTTGGGTCCCTATAATACTAGTGATTACCCCATTACTATTGTAGGTATACCCCTTATTTATATTGTTGTGCCCCTATTATCCCCATATTGTTATTTCTGTGCCCCATAGAATCCCTCTATTGTTATTTTTGTGGCTTTATATTATTATTGTTAGGTCAGCTGGATTATATTGTGACTCCTTAGACTCTTATATATAGAAAGGAGTTTTTGTCATTTGAATCATCCAAGAATTGTTCATTTATGTAATGTAAAGGAGGTTGCCCCCTCGAAGAGGCTGAATTCTAAGGCGTTGATCTATCTTTTTTATATTTTCTTAAGCTGGTTTCCTAACATTTGGTATCAGAGCTTTGGATTCTAGGGTTTCACTGCTCCAAACAGGTCATCGTGGCATTTTCGCTATAACTTTTTTTCTGTGACGTTTCAGAATTCGCAAAAAACACCCATTTGAGAAGAAATCGCGCTGAATCTCGGGTCCGAATTTCAGAGCTTTTCGCGCTATATTATCGGAGATATGATCTGAGGAAGTTGGTCTTTTTGGAGACTCCTGAATTACATTCCAAACAGGTGACCTGGGGAAAATCGTCATAACTTTCTTTCTGAGCATCGGATTGAAATTTCGTAAGAAGGTACAGAAAGAGGATGGACTGTAGTTTTCTTGTATATATTTCTTAGAGTCAAAGGTCGAAACAGTGACACGTGGCACTTCATACAAGTTCGTTGTACTGAACCAGTCTACAATCAGGTCACTGCGTGAGATTGTGCATAACGCTTTCTTGGAGAATCCAATTGGGATCAGAGTAGTGGCATTGGAAAGAGGACACAAAAGGCTACTGCAGATTACAATTTTAGAACTGGATAATTCGAGCTTACAGAGATACATCAGATTCAATATCAGGCTTCTACAAAGTAAAAAAAGGTGTGTATTTTTTTTAAATTTTTGCATAAGCTTGGTTTGAAGGAATTCAAAGGGCATAGTAAAGCATTATTATCGGCAATTGATGCCCCGAAGAAAGAAAATGCAAACACCTAGTAAGCAACCTGGAAGCTCTAGCATGACCTATGAAGAAGAGGAAGAAATGCAACATGATATAGCAAAATTACGAGACCAAGTGCAACAAGTGTCACTTGCACAAAAAGGAACAGAATCTAAGATGGATGGTTTAAAGAAAGATGTAGAAGCTAAGATGGATGATTTGAAGATCCAACATGGTGAAGTAAATTGATCCATGCAATTCATCTAGTAATTCATCAATGACAGGAATGGGGAACTTATCTTTAATAGTGAGCTTGTTGAGCTCCCTATGAATAAAAAAAATGCTAATCATGATTCCATAGACGCTAATGTTGGATCGAAGACTCACCATATTCCAAAAATCGATATGAAGAAGTTTGATGGCAAGGATCCCGCCACATGGATCTTACAGATGGAACAATTC
>Ga0115851_102086_pt1 | contig 10592 bp, 8 predicted proteins | sample InSIn2gowninarea_FD_83865 | JGI IMG/M metagenome (GOLD analysis project Ga0115851, IMG submission 83865)
TTTGAAACCAATATCTGGCTCTGATACTAGTTGTTCAGAAATTTACTGCATAACACAAATAATTATTGAGAGGGGATGGATTAGAATCGCAGCAGCAATAAACAAAAGAAAAATAAAAAATTAATGAAGTCAAAATGATTGCATGTAAATGGGCATACTACTGTAAGACCTGGTAAGGCATGTGTACCTCTCGGTGATCATTGAAAGTCTGGGTTAGACCTAGGTGATAGGGGGGATGTCAGGTTAACAATACCCTAGGTAAAAACTCTGAGGGGGGTAAGAGCTAGAGTGAGCGGGATTGTTTCACTTAGCAGGTTTCGCTGGAGTTAGTCAACAAACCCCAAGTCAAGTTTAAGGGGGGAATATTGTTAGGTAAACTTGACTCAGGATAGAGTCAAAGTTGACCAAGTTAAACAGTGATGGTTTTGGGGCACATGGTATTCTGCACCCATGGTATTCTGCCCACGGTATTATATGTAATGGAGCTTATAAAAAGCTGGAAGGACTTCATTGTAATGCAAGACCTGGAGGTAAGCGGTGAAGGCTAACTTGGTCGGATTGGCCATGGTTTTGGTCAATACTAATGAGATCTTATTAGGTTGGGTTTTTCCCCAGATTTGGGGTTTTCTCGAATGAACATTTGTGTTTATGTGTTTGTGGTTGTTTCTGGTTATTTTTATATTTGTTTCTCTCAGTAATTATCCGTAATTAATTTGTGTTCTCGGGTAAATTTCTTAACAACTGGTATTAGAGCTAGATATTGGCTTCAAAGGGATTCTTTGATGTTAGGTGTTTATAGTGCCTGATGAGATCAATGCAACCTTTCTTTTATAGACCTGGGTCAGAAAATAATGGTGGAACAATCTTACACAGAAGAACCTCAAGGAGAATGTGCGGAAGATAGTGTCGTCTAGGGATCGCAGTGCATTTGCGATATTTACCGATGTTGGAATCTACGAGGGCTCCCAGTTGGAGTGGTTTGATAGAATTTTTTGAGCACATTAAATTGAGAGAGGATGGATCAGAATCGCAGCAAAAATAAACCAAAAAAAGGAAATTAATGAAGTCAAAATTATTGCATGTAAATGGGCATACTACTGTAAGACCTGGTAAGGCATGTGTACCCCTCGGTGATCACCGGTAAAGTCTTGGTTAGACCTAGGTGATAGGGGGGATGTCGAATTAACAATACCCCGAGTAAAAACTCTGAGGGGGGTAAGAGCTAGAGTGAGCAGGATTGTCTCACTTAGCAAGCTTGGCTGGAGTTAGTCAAGGAACCGCAAGTCAAGTTTAAGGGGGGAATTGTTAGGTAAACTTGACTCAGGATAGAGTCAAAGTTGACCAGGTTAAACAATGATGGTTTTGGGGCACATGGTATTGTGCACCCATAGTATTCTGCCTGTGGTATTATATGTAATGGAGCCTATAAAAGGCTAGAAGGACTTCATTGTAATGCAAGACCTGGAGGTAAGCAGTGAAGGCTCACTTGGTCGAATTGGCTAGGGTTTTAGCCAATGTGAATAAGATCTTATTAGGTTGGGCTTTTCCCTAGATTTGGGGCTTTCATGGATAAACATTTGTGTTTATGTGTTTATGGTTGTTGCTCGCTATTTTTATATTTATTCCTCTCAGTAATTATTTATGTTATGTAGTAAATTTCTTAACAATAAGAATATTTTGAGTGGAGAAGCACTTTACAACTCAATATGGGATAACCAGGGGAATACTAGTAAATCTATAGGGGTCTTGGGCATGTTGTCCTCTTAGAGAATTGGGCCACAACGGGAAGGATTTGAACCTTGGATCTCTTAGTTTTTGTAGATTTCACATTATTTGGACCACCAATTGAGCTGCTCCTGTGGGAATATCAAATTTCATATTTAAATTTAATTAGTAAACATATAAAAATTGAGTATTTACAATAAACATTTTTTTGTGAGTTTTATATATATATATATATAAAACCTTGTGTGGTTGGGTAAAATGGTTGTTATTTTCACCACCGAGGTTCAAATCCTAGATAAACATGATGGGTGTTTTTGTAATAGATTTCCTTCCTAGGAATTAAATTATAAAAATTAGAAACATCCCTAAAGAAATTGAGAGGGATCAAATCTTTGGATCTCTGGAGGGTACAAACCTTCCCTTAGGTTTGGCACTTAAAAAATAGATTTGGACCTATTAACACTCCGTAATTACTCCAAGCTGAGGAGAGGAACCCAAAGGTAACCACAAACCAATTTTAGGCGAGAATCTAGCCCTTATGGTCTTGGAGAGGACTCTCTCTCTCACTAAAATACACAAAGATTTGATATTAGGCTAGTTACTAAGAACAAAGTAAAATGAATTTGTTTGAAGTTTGAAGGGGAATAGAAGGGAAAGATCCATCGAGAAATGGAGTCAATATATCTTTCATGAAGGATTTTTTAAATGAGTCCTAAAGTTACGTATGCAAAGACAAGATATCAAGATTTTTACTAGGATATAAATTTTAAAGAGGGTGAAAACAGAGCTGAGAATTTGTCTAAACAGAGCTTACAAAGATGAATTCTGTCTAAAAATGAGGAACCACAATGATTTCTTGAATATTATGAAATAGAGCTTAAACATAAGAATTCTAAATCATTTACTCTTATCCAAACAAAAAATAAATTAGCAGGACGACAAACTAATAGAAACACTTAATATAAGAAACACTCACTATCAAGAAGCCTACACATGAATCTATGAAATTGAAACTCCAATTTTATTATATTCCTTCATAAAGTCTTTACAAGGTCCAAGCCCAAAAATATATTACCATCCAACCATTTTTACTTCCGAACTTTGGCATTAAATAGCCATACAATATTTCAAACATTATGTCTAGATGCAATGCATCTATGGTCCATATTGTTGATCGAATTGATCAAAAAAGTAGTAATATTTACATAGGGAAAATCTTTTTCTCTGAATGAAAAAAAAAAAAAAAAAAAAAACATTAAACTTTTTTATTTTTTTTTATTTTAAAAAATAAAAAAATACATAAAATTATTTTTAATATAAAAATATTTTTTTTTTTTTAAACAAAAAACAAGTACTAATTTTCAAAATCTGTGTGCAGTAATTAGGTAATATGCCCTGGTGGCATGACTTTCCATCCAAGGGAAGAAACCTGGATGAATGGTCATATGACCTGTATCCCAACTTAGCAACACCTCATTCCACTCAGTCTCTCACAAATGGCATCTTCCTAACACTTGTAAAAACTTATAGGAAGGGGTTGCGTAGCGGCAGCGTAGCGATTTTGTAGCTGAACTTTCAATACTGCCTCCTTTACACCATCAAGCTTTAACAAATCAAAAATATAGAATTGTAGTTTGTTCCACATATCCAAAACCATATCACCATACTGATCAAAATATCAACTGTAACTTGAAAACAATAGAGTATCCCTGCTACACAGGATAAGCACTTTCAATCATGGACAAAACTGCAAAATTTCACACAAAGGATGGTTACCTCTTTTTCCTCTTGTTGGATGCTTTGCTGGTGGAATATTTTCCTTCTATGACTTTAGGATTAGGGTCTTTTTCTTCACTAGACACTATTTGGGCAGGTTTTGATTCAGGTTGAACCTTCCTTGCTATTCTTTCCAAAATATTGTATAATTGTGTTAGCAAAAATTGAGAAAATGGGCCACCAATTGACGTGTGTAACTCCAAAAATATAGTACCTATGTAAAATATGAGATTTTTTTGTATATGAGCTTGTTATAAAGAAACACATCTCTCATTTTCTTCAAATTCTTCCCCAGCGCCTCAAAAACGACTCTACCAAACCATGACTAAAAGAAGGGAATATACAGTGGGAAAAAATATGCCTTAAATATGCATTCGCAACTCCTGATCTATGATACATGTCTAGAAAATGGAAGAGGTTATTGTTCTATGACCCCTTCTTGAGAAACACCCCTTTCTATTTTTATAAATTCATCTCCATTTGGTCATAAATCTATTTTAAAAATGATTCCCAAAACAATAAATTTCAAAGGAAATTCTATAATAGAGTGTAGAAGACCTCCATGCTTGGCATGGTTGCTGATTTTTTTGAAAAAAAATGAGAAGATTGGTGTGCTTTATATGATAGTGTGTTGGTTTATAATCCCTTAAGTGATCCTTTCCCTGCTTTTAGACTTCCCAACCAACGCTCAGTTAAACTCATGACAGTGAAACATTTATGAGTTTGACTTATTTTATGACAACAAAATTTACAGATTCGAAGACCTTAAAAAATTGACAAACCACTTGACTCTAACATTGGCTCCATTGGGGATGGCAGCCTCCATGCGAGGTGCCACGAACAACATTGTAGACTAGTAGCCTATCCATTGGGTAACGGAGTCAATATAGAAAACTGAAAATTCTGACAGATAATTTACTGACTGAAATGACCTTTGACTAACAGTACCCTATTCGACCGATTGACTTATTTATGGCAGCAAAAAAATAGGACCTTATGGCCTTCACCTCGAGCTTTAAATTCCAACTCCGACTACCCATACTTGCGATATTTAAAAGTAAATCTATATATACAATGAAATGATATTTTAGCTGTGAAATTAGGTGAAATCACTTTTAAATGCAACCATGCAAACTTCTTGTTGACTATTTGAATTTTTTGCATTCTTTTACTTGGGAACAAAATGCAAAATTTGTTTAAAGGAAAAAAATGTACAAACTGGAAAACATGCTTATTATTGGAAAAGTAAAAAAAATGATGAATGTTCTTTGGTTCCAGCCAAACTGCAAAAGGATCTTCAAAGTCATGGAAAAGACTACCATCTTGAAGTAACTTTACAGTTGCACTTATATTCTCTCGCACCCCAAACTGAAAATTGTTACAAAAGGTTGCTGAATGTTTTGATGAGAATGGTGTAATGAAAACTTTGCTAGTGACTGTAACGGCACCAGAATTGCAAGAGAATCTTCAAGAGCATGAAAATTCATTCCTTGTTGATAGATAAAAGGGAGAAAGAATCTTCATGCTCATTATCTTCATCGGATTCTATTAGTTCTTAAATATTCTCTTCAAGGAATGACTCAGGAAAGTATTGAGCAAAAAAAAAAAATTGATTCACTGTCATCACACTCACAATCATAAGAAAAATGATTAACTAGTTGCATTTCTTTATTGACCTCGATCTTATCATCTTCATCTTCAGCTGCAAAAATTGTTTCCAGCTGGGACATTTCGTAAATATCTGGGAAACAAACCTCTTTTGTTTTATGCTCTTGATATTGGGATGAAAATTCACAAAGAGCTTCTTTAATCTCATCATCCATACATTCTTCATCACCATAAATATTTACGAGATATTAGAAGAAATCTTCGAAACATGCACAAAATTTTTCAATCAGAGGCAAGGGAAGAAAAAATTCCTTAAAATGCTCATAAAATACTACGTGATAATCTATAAGAGAACACAAACTAGAGGATGGCAAACCTTCATACCATGATCTAGCTTTGTCTTCTAAGGTTTCCATGAACATTTGCATTAAACATTCCTCATAAAAATTATCGTCAAGCTTATATATATGCAAATCAAACTTGAACAAATGTACATCAACATCATCTCCTTTCTATTCTATGAATTTTGGCAAATAAGTTTTTCAATCTCCACAAGGCATGTGATTCAAAAATCCTAGAATGTGATCTCAATTAATAGGTACATACCTCACAGTTGAATTCATTTTTAGCCAATAGAATTTCCAGTAAAACTCTGATTTCTAAATCCTGCTACTATCGAAGTTTATGGATGAAGTTTAAAATTGATCGGAGTCTCGAGGTGAATGATTCAGCCTTCATATGTCTGATTATTGCACACCATCAATAGCCAAATCTAAAACTTTGAAGATATTTCTTGGAGAAGATGGAACCTTTCATTCCCCGAATATTAAGCCAATATGTTAGCACTTTGTCATTCCTCTAGGCTGAGGAGAGGAACCCAAAGGTAACCAAAAACCATGTTTAGGCCAGAATCTAGCCCTTGTAGTCTTAGAGAGGGCTCTCCCACAAAAATACACAAAGATTTGATACTAGGCTAGTTATTAAGAGCAATAGTAAAATGAATTGGTTTTAAGGTTGAAGGGAAAATAGAAGGGAAAGATTTGTCGAGCAATGGAGTCAACATATCTTTCATGAAGGATTTTTTGAATGAGTCCTGAAGTTACATATATGGAGGTAAGATATCAATCGTTTGACTAGGATATCAATTTTAAAGAGGGTGAAAGAATAACTAAGAATTTGTCTAAATAGAGCATACAAAGATGAATTATGTCTAGAAAAAGAAGAATCACACTAGTTGCTTGAATATTATGAAATAGAGCTTAAACATAGGAATTCTAAATAATTTACTCTTATCCAAACAAAGAATAAATTAATAGTATGGAAAACTGATAGAAACACTGACCATCAAGAAGCCTACACATGAATCTCTGGAACCGAAACTTCAGTTTTATTATATTCCTTCATAAAGTGTTTATAAGGTCCAAGCCCAAAACTCTGTTACCATCCAACCATTTTTACTTCCAAACTTTGGCATTAAATAACCATACAATATTTCAAACATTATGCCCAGAAGAAATGCATCTTTGATCCATGAGGTGGATAGAATTGATCACAAAAGAAGTATTATTTACATAGGGACAATATTTTTCTCTTAATGGCAAAAAAAAAACAAAAAACACTCATTATACCATATGACACTATCCTATATCAAACAATATCCAAATCTATAAGATTGTCCTGATAATTGAACCATGTTTTTTTTTATACAAAAAAGAAGAAAAGTACTAATTTTCCAAATTTGTGTGCTGCAATTAGGTAATATGCCCTGATGGCATGACTTTCCATGCAAGGGAAGACACCTGGCTAATGAATGGTTGTCTTACCTAGATCCCATCTTAGCACACCTCATTCCACTTAGTCTCTGATAGTTGGCATCTTCCTAACACTTGTAAAAACCTATAGGAAGAGGCTGCATAGCAGTTGCATAGAAATTGCGTACCTGAACTTTCAATATTACTTCCTTTACACCATCAAGATTTAACAAATCAAAATTATAGTACTATATGTTGTTCCACATATCCAAAACCATTTCAAAATGCTCATCAAAATACTAACTGGAACTTGAAAACAAAAAAGTATCCCTGCTACATAGCATAAGCACTTTCAATCATAAACAAAAGTGTAAAATTTCACACAAAGGATGGTTACCTCCTTTTCCTCTTGTTGGATGCTATTTTGGTGGAATCTTTGCCTTCTAGGACTTTAGGAGGAGGGTATTTTTCTTCAATAGACACTGGATGGGGAGGTTTTGATTCAGGTTGAATAGTCCTTTCTATTCTTTCCAAAAAAATTGCATAATTCTCTCAACAGAAACTACAAAAATGGGCCAACAATTGATGCGCGTACCTCCCCAAATATAGCACCTGTGTAAAATTTGAGCTTGTTGTTTGTATAAGAGATTTTTTTAAGAAGCACCTCTCTCATTTTCTTCAAATTCTTCCCCAGTGCCTCAGAATTTCTCTACAAAACCATGACTAAAATAGGGGAATACACAGTTCGAAACATATGCCTTAAATATGCATTCTCAACTCATCATCTATGATACCTATGTAGAAAATATAAGATGTTATTTTTCTTTGTCTCATGCTAGATAAAAGACCTCTTTATTTTTTCCTAAATTCAGCTCCATTTGGTCATAATCCTATTTGGAAAACGATGAACAAAACAATCAATTTAAGAGGAAATTGCATAGCAGAGTGTAGAAGACCTCCATGCTTGGCATGGTTGCTAATGGTTTTGAATAAAACTAAGAATATGGGTGTGCTTCACATGATGGTTTGTTGATGTATAATCCTTTAAGCTCTCGTTTCACCACCTGCATGCTTCCTAGATAACGCTCAGTTGAAATCATGATAGTAAAAAGTCTATGAGTTCGACTTATTTTATGAAAACGAAATTTACAAATTCAAAGAGCTTCGAAAACTGACAAACTCCCTGACTCTAAAATTTCCCATTTGGGGATGGCATCCTTCCTATGAAGTTTCAAGAACAACATTTCTGACTAGTAGCCTAGCCATTGGGTAATGGAGTCAATATAGAAAACTAAAAATTACGACAGATAATTTACTAACTAAAATTACCATTGACTGACACTACCCTATTTCACCAACTGACCTATTTATGGTAGCAAAAAATTGGGACCTTACGGCCTTCACCTGAGTATTTAAATCCCATGTCCAATTACCCATACTTGTGATATTCAAAAGTAAAGTGGATTATACAATGAAATGATATTTCAGTTGTGAAATTAGATGAAATCACTTTTCCAATGCAACCACACAAACTTCTTGTTGACTGTTTGAATTTCTTGCATGCTTTTACTCAGAAGAAAATGCAAAAATTGTTTAAAAGAAACCCATGTACAAACTGGAAAATAGGCTTATTATTTGCAAAATCTAAAAGATGAGGAATGTTCTTCGGTTCCAACAAAAATGGAAAATGATCCTCAAAGTCATGGAATGGACTACCATCTTGAAGTAACTTGTTATGCAACCAACTCAAAAAATAGAAGAATGAGATAGATCAACGACTTCAAAAGTAGCCTCTTCGAGGGGGGAACCTCCTTTACATTACACAAATGAAAAAATCTTGGTTGATACAAATGACAAGACCTCCATTACATATATAGGAGTCTAAGGGTCAAAATATAATTAGAGCCGACAACAATAATAATGTAAGGCGACAACAATAACAATAGTGGGCTTCTATGGGGCACAATAATAACAATATGGGGACAAAATGGGCATAACAATAACAATAAGGGGCTACAATGACAATAATAATAAGGTATTACACTAGTATTATAGGGACCTAACATGCCCCTCTATTTCAAAAAACTGGTGTCCTCAACGCTTGAGTATTTCTGGATGCTTTGGTATAAAATTTTCATCCTCCCATGTGAAATTATCAGCGGGTATGTTCTTTCACTTGATGAGATACTCTGAAATTGATCAATTTCGTAGGTGTCGAGTTCTTGTTTCAATGATTTCTTCAGGTTCCAACATGATTTTTCCTTCCTTGTCAAGTTTTGGAAATATTGTTTGAACTGGGAGCTTGTCACCTATAACCTTCTTTAAGCATGAAATATGGAAAACTGGGTGCACTCAGGAAGATGTGGGAAGTTCCAATTTGTATGCCATAGTACCAATATTTTGCAACACCTTGTACCAACCATAATACTTTGGTGATAATTTATTATCCTTCTTAGCTTACTTGAGGGGCATTTGTTTGTATGGTTGTAGTCGTAGAAGTACCCAGTCACTTACATGATAACTTCTTTCGTCGCGATGTCGATCTACCCGTTGTTTCATTCTATTCTACATCAAATTCAAGTTATCATTTAAGAGTTGGAGAATTTTTTGTTGATGCTCGATGTGATCTTCCACTGCTTGAACCTTAGAATTTTCTCTTAACTATGATGTGATGGATAGTGGATGATATCCATAAAGTGCCATAAATGGGGTCATTTTTTGTTGCAGTATGGAAGGAAGTGTTATACCATCATTCAGTGAGAGGCAACCATTTGACCCATTGTGTCTATTTATCAAATACAAAGCAACAAAGATATCCTTCCAAAAATTTGTTCACTATCTCAGTTTGCCCATTAGATTGATGATGATAAGATGAGCTATGAGCTAACTGAGTACCCAGACATGAAAATAATTTTTTCCAAAAATTTCCAGGGAAAATAGGATCTTTGTCGCTTACTATAATCATTTGGTTTCAATGTATCTTTTGAATTGTTTCCATAAATGCAGTAGCAACTGTATTAGCTTTAAATGGATGAGATAATGCACAAAAGTGTGCATACTTGGTAAGTCTATCAACTACCACCATGATGATACTCTTTCCTTCAGACGTGAGTAAACTTGTGATAAAATCCATTGAAACCTCCTCCCAACGTTGACTTGGAATGGATAAATTTTGTAATAAAATTGGGGTCTTAATTGTCTCAACTTTATTTTGTTGGTAAACCAAACATTACGCCACAAAATTTTGAATATCAAATTTAAGGCCATCCCAAAAAGAATCCTTCCTAACCTTGTGGTAAGTTTTTAAAAATCCTGAATGCCCTCCTAAGGGACAGGTGTGCAATTCTAGAAGAATATTTTGTTTGAGTTGGGAATTCTCACAGAGTTATAAGTGATATTTGTACCATAATGAATCATTTTTCCAACTAAATGTATCAGATGCACTGGGATCTTGCCGCAACTTTTGAATGAGTTCCCACACTTCTTCATCATTCTTCCATTCATCCCTTGCTTCATTTATCCAATCTACTTGGATAATAGAAATGGCACAAAGAAATACTTCCACATCCTCATCCTTTCTTGGGAGTGCATATCCAACAACATTTTTCTTCCCTTTTTATAGATGATTTCAAAGTCATAACCCAACATCTTTGTGATCCATTTTTTCCACTCTTCTAAAGATAATCTTTGTTCTAAAAATTATTTAAGAATATAATGATACATTTTTAGTTT
>Ga0115851_102087_pt1 | contig 10592 bp, 11 predicted proteins | sample InSIn2gowninarea_FD_83865 | JGI IMG/M metagenome (GOLD analysis project Ga0115851, IMG submission 83865)
AGAGTAGTTCTAGTTTGAGAAAGGAGCACCAGCCGAGCACCCTGAATGAATAAGAAAGGGACAACAGAGGGAATCCATGATTCTTATTCAACCGAGTTGAAGCTAGCAACATGTCGATTACACACCGGAGGTTGGTTGGTAAGAACTGGGGACAAAGCCCCCTAACCTAAGTGGGCCTACCAGCGAAGCAACTGGTACTTGATTGGGCGGGGGGGCGGTTTGGTTTCGTGCAACGCCCTCGCAGCAGGAAGAGGTAGTTGTCATTTGAAAGGAAACGCCCTTTCTATGTTATTAGTAAAGCCTAAACGCCCTGCAATCTTTCTAAAGCGCTAACGCGCCTTATATTATACAATTAGAAAAGCAACCTTTCGCCTTTATTGATATGATATAAAACAAGCTTACTTACTAATAGCAACAAGCACCTTCTTTCTCAAAGTCAAGGCTCTTCTCCTTTTCTACGAATCTACAACTCTCTTTACTGAGAGAGACTCCATCCATATCCCTACTAGTGGTTTTTCTTCATTTTCCATTCTAATTTGTTTGACAGCTTAAACTAGGTTCCATTTTAGATGGGTTTTCGGTCTTAATCAAAATAGGTCAGGGGCGCGTCGGAACGGTCGGTGGCTGCTTAGTCTCATCCGAGAGTCTAATCTCTTTGTACTGCTTTTTTTTGAAAAAAAAAAGAAGGAAGGGGGTCGATTTAGGCTCCTTCCCTTCCACTGCATAGCTGCGCTAGCAGGTACTATGAGCCCTCTGTCCCACGCATCTAACCAGCTCGCGTGGTTCACCGGTTCCACCGAAAACTCTAATTTGTTGAAGCGGAGCATAGTGCGCTTTAGGCGCCGAGCGAGAAACGTCTCTTCTTTCGTTTCGGTTTATTCACTGATCTGAAGCACTTGTTTTCTTATTAATTCCAGGGGCGGCGGCGTTCTTGAATGAAGTCTATCCGAACCGAATTAGCACTTCTCAAATCAGGCTAGGCCTCTCCAGCTGAGCTGGGCGCCGGGGCCCTGGATGCGCTAGCGATCGGCACATAGGGGAGTGGTTGCCCGGGTTTCTCGGCCTGGTATCCTGCACCTCGCGTTCATGATATCTACATTCAACTGTGCCCCGAAGACACGGTCGAAGCACGCCCGCCCAGTGTGCTTCTTTCACGACATGCTCTGGTCCCGGGGTCTTCCAGTGGTCTTCTAGCGTTAGAAGAAGTCGTGTCCGGGACGGACATCTGCAACGTCCTCCCACGCTTTTTTGATTTGAAATATAAGACAAACTGAAGAAAAAGACTGACCCATTCGGTGACTTTCGCGGTCGCCCTCACTGAACCGACTTGAATCTGAACTACGATTCAGACCAAGTCTTACCGAAATCGGATTTCCTTTTCGTGCCATATGCGCTTAGACTTTCTTTTTTCCCCCTTTTTCTTCCCGGTCCAATATTAGTTCTCGAAAGTCTTCGTTTCCGTGTAGAAGCAAACTCTCCAAATTTATGACCAACCTTTCCTTCAGTGATCTTACAACGAACAGAAGTTTTTCCATTGTAAATTCGTACGGAGCAATTAACGAATTCCGGCAAAATAGAAGATCTACGTGACCAAATTTTCCTGTTCAAAAGAAGATCTCTCTTCTTCTTCATTCTCAACAGGAATGCATCAACAAAACTGCCCTTCCATATAGATCGTCGTGGCATGAACTCAGAATTTCTTCGTAGTACGCTTCTACTTTAATTAAAGCTTGCTCCTACTCCTCCTCCTTCTTCTTTAGTACAGAATCGTCGTTGGTCCTTCTTTTTATTTTCGCTTCTCTTTCTTACGCAATTAAAGCCCATTCCCTTACCGGATAAGCGTATTTCCCGACACGATAGACCTATTAATGGGTCTTTTTTTTTTGTCTTCGGTGGAGAATCTTGCCTTTCTTTTTCTATATCCCCTCTGTTCCCCACTGACCATCTTCCGAACCCTGGTGAATTAGTTTCTTTCATGAGGTCAATACTGGAACTAGTCCTAATCTCCGTACACGATTTAGTTAAGTCAGACTTTTTCCCGTTCCTTCTTTTCTTTCTTTCTCTTCTAAGCAGGAATAAGTCTTAATCCATTTAAGGAGCGAGTAAGCCCTGGTTCTTTTCTCCGATGGTTGAGCATTTTCTTTCTTATACGCAATATTTCCTTATTGATTCTCTTTTTTTCTAATAGTCTAATTGCCATGGTAACCAAGATCCATAATATGAAAACAAAAATGAGAATTCGAATACGATACGAGATCATAGGCAAACGCAACCCCAAATTAGAATACGAGACAGGATTCCACCCATCAGTATGTAACCCCCACAGCTCCCTTAGTGCTAAAATTTCTCTGTATGCCTGGGTTTTCCCCCTTTGTTCGCGACCACAAAAAAAAGAATGGAATTGTAGTTTTGTTTTTCTAGTCCCATGAATCTCCGACGATTCCCCTCTGAACACCTACTCTACTAACTCATAACCTTAAAATCTAATTTTTTTCTATAAGTTAGTCTAATAGATTAGCATTCCGCATTCCATTTGGAAAGCCTTTTCGCTTATGAGACTAACTCCAATGAATGCCACCAACAAGAAAGCTAAGTTTGCCGCCCTAGCCTTTCTAACCATTGGTTCCAGGATGACAACCAAAGACTAAAGCCCGATCCGAGCAAGATCGTCGAGACGTCTACGCGTGGGGCCATTGCTGACGCCCCTTGCATTCCAAACAATTGCAATTGTGGAAATTTTGGAAATAGAGTGGAGTGGGGCTTAGCCCCAAGTTTGGATTGTGCCCTAGTAGTCGCGCTCTTACCCAGGTGCTGCCATTTGTTTGCCTTGTTCGGAGGCTCCGGTTTCAAATCTTTCTCAAAGATAGATGATTGTGGGTCCTGAGAGGAGCTATTGGATTCTTCATCATGATCATTGGAATGAAGAGGCTTTGAGGACCTTCCTTCTAAGGAGAAAGCGCGAACTTGTCTCTGTATGGCAACCACTAAAAAAAGATAGTGAACCTTCGGTTTATTGGATTCCGGGCCGGATGGATCCAGTGCATAATCCGTAGGGGGTCTTGATTATCAACAAAATTTCTGCCAACTAGTTTCTCTTCCTGCTGTCCCCGTGAGGCAGAGCTACCGCCGGTATTAGGGGCTTCGTTAACCGAAGGCTATTTTCCAATAGCGAAATACTCCGGTTGTTGAAGAACAGGAGCTTGGGGATTGTTATCTAGTTCAAGCTCTTCGCCCCGAGGACCATCTTCAATGGTTTGCATGTAAGCAGCAGCAACATCTGAATCACAAGGGCTAACTTCAGTGGTAGAAGCCCTGACTTACTTAAAAGCTTCTGGATTGGTTGGGTCATTAGCATGAAAAAAAACCGGAGCATTATTTGCAGCTTCAGCCACACCAGCATTCACCTCAGCAGGTGCATTTTGAACAGTAGCCGCATTATCAGCAGCAGGCATCGTTTCAGTGGTAGGCGCTGCCCGTATTGGTAGCATTGGTTCTTGGAACATAGGCCATTCTCGTTGTGCTGACTACTCAGAGAGACTCTTTAGGAGTCAAATTTTCCGCTTCGGCTTGCCTCTGGAAGCTCTATTTTGATACCTTAGCGGACTACTTGTTTGAAGCTTTCAATATCTTGTTCTCAATGACCGGATCTCGCACTTCCTTCCCCACCCACCTACCCTCTTTACCAGGTAAATTTCCCTCAAATTCAATGAGACAAGTCCCTTCTTCGCTATGCGAGACTGGCAACAAACAAGGCTTGTTGCCTTTTAGTAGTCAGGAAATGAGACCTCGTCAACTACTTAGTTTTCTGGACAAAGAGAAAGCACAACAACCTTGATCTGCGGCTTTGAACCGATTGGAGGGAGTTCTAACGATCGTAGCGTAGGCCGAGCACTCTTCTCGATCCAATACAATTTTTGGATGCACTCTCGCCTTAAGTGGCTGAAACCTCTATGTGGAAAAGTTTCTTATTGCAAAATGAATGGCATTCTAGAAGCTCTCACTAAAACAAGGACTTCCTATACTGTACTAACAGTAGAGTCAGTGGACATAGGGCATGTCCCCCTCCTGACGTTCCCCTAGCGGGTGAACTACCAATAGCGATTGAAGCTCCTTATGCCCGGTTCCGTTCTCCCCTAAAAACGAAAGCAATTTAGCTACTAGTCCGAAAGCCAGAAGCCGAAGGCCAATGACACTAGCTAACTAGCTGATAGAGATGCCACAGCTGCTTCTTCTGGAAGAGCTGCAAAAGCGAATACCACTACGTTAGCTGCCTCCTTTGCTGATAGAGCGGCAGAAGGCGGGTACGACGTTTCTGCTTATATCCCGTTCCTCCTTGGATATAGACGAATGCCCCTTCCTATAACAACCTGACACACTGCGGTGCCCTTAGGGGCACCCCCGATTACCGGTCCCCTTCGCGTAACTTCCATTCCTTAGTTTGAGCTTGCTCGCGAACTAAGAAGGTTGGCATGTGTATGGCTGCGAGAGCGACGGAGAAGAGGATTTAGAGACAACACGTAAAGCCGAGTTACCCCAACCAACGGCTGCCTTTGCTAACCTTGCCTTCTTATCTGAACTAACGCACCATCAACATTCTTCTTCGAATTTCAATCAACAAAAAGAAAGAGGAATTCTGAATAAGATGGACTACTAGAGCCACGGTAGCGAGCCATAAGCTAGCCTTGTCGTAGTATTAGGAGCGATGGAGCTTGCCCAGTGAAAGGAATATGTAGCGAGTCACGGGAATAATAGAAAAGCACTCTTCGGGGCTCACTATCACCTCTATTACATAACCTCTCTCTGGTCTACTCTCCCTCCGAGGATGGTCACTCAACCTATGGAAGAGCCTGGCTTAGGTCGAAAGGGCTTCCCAGCAGAAGCAACTTCGCCTTTCCCTTTTCTCTTGAATGAAGAGTCAAAAGGAAATTCAATTGTGGCTGGACACGGGAAAAGGCATATTCATTGCGGATTGACCAAAGAAGTCATTTCAATGGTGATTTTAGCCCTTTCCCGAGGCCATTCTGAACGTTTAGTTTTTTAGAAATACCTGAAGCTTTGCTCCTTGGCAGGCTAGACTTCTTTCAGACCCGTATGATGTGCCTCTTTCGGTTGCTTTCTAGCTTTACCGAATGAAGTGAGTCACCTTTCTCTTCTGTTTCCGTTTTCAGACAAGTAGCTAAGTCGTGTTAATCCTCTTCTGCCTTTCCTTGCTTTGCTTTTAAGCTGGCTTCCTTTGATGCCCACTGCTTCGTCAATACGGCAACATGGAATCCGCATCTGAATTAGCAGCTTCCTTGCTTGAGCAGCCTTTCGCCTTTGGCTTCCTCTTTCTAGCTCTCTCTTCCTTTCGTCATCTGGAAAAGAAGATAGATAGTAGTGATGAATGAGTATAATAGTTGTGATCTTTCTTACCTTAATCTTCCGCGGCCTCTCCCACTTTTTCATTAGGGCGATCTCCTTTTGACCCTCGCCCTATCTATTAATTAATGGAGAAAAGAAAGGGAAGGCTGAGTTAAGGAGGAACAAGTTAGCTCATAAGTCAGTCTGTTTACGACGGATAAGGAAAGGAGGGGATAGATTAATCACTAAGAGAAAAAGCTCGCTACTGGCTAGCTTTAGCCGCTTTAGTCCGAGATATAGAGAACTAGCCTTCGCCCTTGCCTTCCGCCTTTCCGACTACAAGCAGGGAACAAATCCCTTCCTAGCCTTCCTTTAGCTGACAACAAGTGGCACTTTAAGCATTAGTCGCTATAGTACGATTGTTCGTAGGTTGACTGACTCCCCTCCTTCCCAAACTCATCCTCAAAAAGAAATCTGCTTTCATCAAAGGTCGGAACATAACGGACAACATAGCCTTAGCCCATGACCTTGCGCATCGAATGAAACTCAAGTTTGGCTGCAAGGCTCAGCCTGTGTTAAAGTTGACGTTTCTCAAACTTTGAACAACCTGAAATGTAGTTTTCTTCTCAAGACCCTGGCCAAGATGGGCTTCTCCTCAGAATGGATTGAGCGGGTCCAGCAGTGTGTCTGCACATCGAGAGGTTCGGTCCTGCTGATAAACCGTGAACCCTGTGGCTTCTTCTCCCCGGAATGTGGCGCCATAGGGGGATCAAGTCACAGGTCTAGTAGATGGGGATACCCTATATTCTATTCGGAAAGAGAGAGCCTTCATCAAGTACATCTATCAATCATCTGGTCTTGAATCTCTTGTCGTACAATCAGATATCGAGTGCCCGCCACCCGGAGGGATTGATTGCCCAGAAATCGATCGATTGCCCACAGACCCATAGTGAACGTGTGAGTGTGGGATAGCAGCACCCGAGCCCGAGAGAGGGAGAGGGCGACAGAGGGATTGATTTCCCAGACGGATCGGTGAGCCCCGCTTGAAGTCTGCGAAAAAGGATTCAACAAGATCTGGCAAGATCATCTTTTCCATCTGGACAAAGAGCGAGGCACTGAACTGATCCGCTGCTTGAACCGATCCCGCTACTGCTCCTAAGGATTTGCCTCCATAGACTACTACTCCAGCGAAAGCGATAGCCAGTGCGGTGGGTGGACATGGTTCCATAGAGGCGACCGAAGGCGAGAGGAAAGCTTTTTCTTCATCACAGTGACCTTCCCCAGCAAGCATCCTGAAGCAAAGAAAGAGTTTGGTTGAAATGTTTATAAATATCGCACGCTTGTTATATTTCTTTATATAGTTATAACACTAAGTGCCTATCAATTAGTTCCAAGAAAGCGCCCGTTCGCGTCAAGAATAGAGGTTTTTGATGTAGTTGCTTGTAGTTTTCTTTGATTTCGTCGAGATAAAGTGGGTGTTCCGTGTACCTTAATACAAGATCGAAAAGAATGCTTTGCATTCCAAGTGAGATGCCCAACAAGTCCCATGTCTTTCTTGGTCGGGCCAACCCAACCGGCGATTTCCGACAAGTCTTTCTTCATTTTTAGAGCAAGAAGCGGAACTACAGGGATGAAATCAAAAGTGTTTCTTACGATTACGCCCAACAGCCCACTTGAGCAATTTTCCATTCTCCCATTGATTCCTATGAATATAGGAAACTTGTATTTCTCATTCACAAATCCATCCTTGTTTATGCTGCTAACTCTCAGTTTGGTCCTACTTCTGGTTCATTTGGTTACTAAAAACGGAGGAGGAAACTCAGTACCAAATGCTTGGCAATCCTTGGTAGAGCTTATTTATGATTTCGTGCCGAACCTGGTAAACGAACAAATAGGCGGTCTTTCCGGGAATGTTAAACAAAAGTTTTTCCCTCGCATCTCGGTCACTTTTACTTTTTCGTTATTTCGTAATCCCCAGGGTATGATACCTTATAGCTTCACAGTTACAAGTCATTTTCTCATTACTTTGGGTCTCTCATTTTCTATTTTTATTGGCATTACTATAGTGGGATTTCAAAGAAATGGGCTTCATTTTTTAAGCTTCTCATTACCCGCAGGAGTCCCACTGCCGTTAGCACCTTTTTTAGTACTCCTTGAGCTAATCCCTCATTGTTTTCGCGCATTAAGCTTAGGAATACGTTTATTTGCTAATATGATGGCCGGTCATAGTTTAGTAAAGATTTTAAGTGGGTCCGCTTGGACTATGCTATGTATGAACGATCTTTTATATTTCATAGGAGATCTTGGTCCTTTATTTATAGTTCTTGCATTAACCGGCCCGGAATTAGGTGTAGCTATATTACAAGCTCATGTTTCTACGATCTCAATCTGTATTTACTTGAATGACGCTACAAATCTCCATCAAAGTGGGTATTTTTTTATAATTGAACAAAAGCGAGGAGCGAAGCGAAGCCGCTTTACCGAGTTTACGAGGTGAAGGAGCGAGAACTTCCCCCCGGAAGAAAAAAAAAGATTCCGAGCACGTCTGGTCAAAGTCTATCTTGTCTTTCTCACGAGTCATTTTCCTTGGCTAACAATGAATTTTCGTTTTTCTCATATCCGCGGGTTCTTCAATTTGCTTTCTCCCTCATAGAAAAAATAAGTAAGGTGGTATACTATACTTATCCGCTTATTGGAACTCCTTCTAATGACCTATACATTCTGTTATCATTTCCAGTTGGACGATCCATTCATCCAATTTGAGGAAGAAACGAACTCTTTCCATTTTTTTTTTTAGGGCTGTCACCCTTAACTTCTTTAGGGGCTTGGAGCAGATGAAGCCTTTCTTCTTTCTTCTCGGTCCGCTTTGGCTCCTGATCTTGAGCTCGCTTTTCTTGGCCTCAGGCTTGGCTTCTTCTTGGGGTCCTTGCCTTTTTCGATACTTTAGGCCCTTGCCCTTGGCCTGGTCTCGACCCCCCTTGGCTAAGTACTTTCAATCTAGCGGGCTAGCTGCCTGTTTCGCCCCTAAGTCTTGGACATTTTGGCGTAGGTTGAAGCCCCTTCATGAAATCGAAGAGCCGGTCCTCTTCCGTCATATCAAAAATGTCCAGGGAGAACTACGAAAGATGGCCTTCACATACTTGCGTATGGGGCCTGTTTGCTTCAGGCTCATCAACATGCCGGACCACAACCGGGCAGGAACCCTCCATTCTGCCTGAAACTCGTCCTCAAAATGGATCTAATTTCACTTCACGCTCTGCGTTCTTTACGTCTTTTGGCCCGCCACCAGAATTTGGCTGAACTATCAAGATACATGGCAGCCGTATTCACCGACGCCTCCTCGGACTACGTCCGACAAGCCGCTCCATATCCTAAAAGTCTTCGATCCTTAGCATCTCTTCCGCCAACCCGGATTCATGTAGCGCTTGACTTTCCTAATTTGGATAAGTGCCCGGTCTTCCCTGAAACTCTTAGTTGACGCCGTTCTCTATCTTTATCTTTGGTCAAGTCTTTGATCGTCGAGTCAAGCTGATCGAGGAATCAAGACCTTCCCGAATGGGGTACAGTCGAGATCTTAAGAGGAGGTTCATAGCGGGAGGGACTAAATAGAAAGATCTCTAGCAAACCAAGTCGCGAACTGCTTGTATTGCGTCTATCGCGTATTTTGAAGCAAAAAATCCTCCTCAAGTATGATCATTTTTGAAGCAACTCTCCGGTTGGAAAAGGTCTTTAGGAGAAAAAGACGCCGTTTCCTAGCTAGATGCGGTAGTTTCTGGACTCCAATACCTGATAGCTACTCGAATATTGCTTCTAGTCGCCGAGCTGAGGCTATCTCTTTCCTAGGTTTGGCTAAGGCAAATGACTGAACCTGTAAAATAGGAAATGAAATGTTATCCGCCAACTCCCCTCTTTCTTCTTCTACTGATCTAAGTATGCTTTCCCTCCAGGGATAGGACTGATGCCCGCTCGAAGCAGCCTTCATTGATATTGATCACTCTTACTATAGGATAAGAATATTCGTAACTAAGAAACTGAAAGGAAAGAAGACCTGACTAGGATAGCTTCCTGGCCTAGGTAGTTTTTATGTGGTAGTTAGCTTTCTTTTCCCTAGATTGCTTAGTGCTGAGCTAAGTTCCGCCCTTTCCTATTAGCTATAGTAGGAGGTTGACTATGTCCTCTAGGACGGAAAGGGATAAGATCAACAATGCCATCATTGACTTCTTCCTCTGACCGGGCTTTTTGTTGATTGACTGAACCCGGACTTCTTTTCCAATCCAAGCAACCTACGTGATCAAGTCTTCACGTAGTTACTTCTCTCACGCGCTTTTCCACGATTCGCCTGCGGTAAAGCAGCTCTCTAATATCCTTATTGCTCGAGTGAGGTTTCAACTATGCTAGGAGGGGCTAGAAGGTAGGAGGCTGGGGGTCTAGGTCACAGTACGAGAACCTATTATCCTACCTCTTATTACTGGTTATTACTGGGGTTCTATACCCCTTTTCTCAACGTCGAAATAGGCCAGGGTTCGTCTATTTCGATACAAAAACCACGACTTTGAGAGACCAGACCAAACCCACTTTGGGAACTCAAAGACCAGGAAACGGAAGCACGCTTTTGGCCATATTCCTAGGGTCTTTCTTTTGGACGGACACCCATTGGTTAGAAGATGTTCGAAAGCAGGGGTTCCGGATACCTTATCCATCGCACCGTCGAAGTCAACTCTTTGGTGAAAATCCTGACATTGAGGTAACCCCGCCAGTTTCTATTCTGAGTCTCTGCTCTTTCCCTATCAGACGTTCAGACGCAGATGATAGCTGCAGCTTCTTCCTCTTGCTTCTTCTGCGTCTTCGTCTTATCGTCTGCTACCTTGGATTATACATATTTTCATATTGCGTATATAATGAAAAGAGATGCTACCATGAGAATCAGTGAGAATCAGTCCTATGCTTCTCTTCTCCTAGCGCAGAAAGCTCGGGAACCCACTCTATCATCCTATGCGGGGATGAGCCCTACCTCATTCAATCTTCCTATTAATCTATCTATTCCAGTGGCATAGGGAAGAGTGACCACCAAGATATGCGACAGGACCGGGCTCCGGCTGCCCAAGCTGCGCTACGTACCCTTTGTTAAGGGATCACGTCGCACGTAGTTCCCTCCTATGGAAAGCAGCAAACATTAGAAAAAGTTCCGTGACTCCGTCTTTTATATTGGTATGTGATAGGTTGTAGCAACTACGTTTTCCTTTCTTCCCATC
>Ga0115851_102089_pt1 | contig 10586 bp, 7 predicted proteins | sample InSIn2gowninarea_FD_83865 | JGI IMG/M metagenome (GOLD analysis project Ga0115851, IMG submission 83865)
GTGGTATTTCCCATACATGACACATTACTTCTTGGATATGAGTTTGACATATTAACAATGAATTATGACTTCAAACTTATGTATAGTTACCAAAAAATATTAGATAGACTATAATCAACCTCTGAGACATATTACAACACCCTCTAGATAGCATTTAAACTTCAAACCAAAATGTTTAAGACTTATTTACATAGATAGTACCCATACTATTAATAGTACCTAGAACTTTGAAGACTTAACAAACTTTGACAAAATGACTAAGTACAAAGAATAGACACCTTTTGAATATTTACAAAACATGAATAGATTTAAGATTTGTTTCTTAGAGAAATATTGTTCCAAAAATTGAATTGTATTGGCCACCCATCGATTGGAACTACCCTATACAATTTGTTCCTCCCATAATTTAGGTGGTTTTAATTCTATTAGAGAATGAAAGAATTTGTTAATAAAACCAATCTTTGTCTTTAATTATTGTTTTTTAATATCTATAATAAATATCAATTAATGTAACTCACAGATGTCCCAGGTTCTCCTTAAAATTATTTGTCTTGGCCTAGGGGTGATGGTAGCTAGATCCTTTTGGGTCAAGGCTTTCAACCAACTCTTCATTCTTCAACTACTGACCTAGGTACACTTAATGCTAATTTATGTAGGGTATTTTGGGTAATACATTATTGGAGAGCTTGTTCTATTTAGTTTTTCAATAAATGCAATTATGATAGACTCATCAATCTTTCTCCTATTTTCTCAACTAGGGATTTTCTAAATTTTTTCACAATCTATAGCAACGTTGTCTTATCATCACTAAGTACTCTATTTTTTGCTACTACCTTTTGCAACTCCTCTTTAGTTTGTTGAGCCTTTTGATTATCTATTACCACAGCTTGAGATTTTAGATCTTCCATTTATTTCTTTATATTTTCTAGCTTGGCCTTATTTTGTTTTAGGATTTTCTCAAACTCAAACTTCTACTTGTCCAGCTTTCCTAATAAATCCTTATTTTGGTTTTGCAACCATATAAAAAAAATTCTTTAAGGGAGTTTTCCTTCTTATACTGATCTATCTTTTTATTTAACTTATCAATCTTATTCTCCATGGATTTGAGGCTTTTGATAACTTCCATAGAAGTATTTATAAGAAATCAAGATTGGTCTATAGATGGATCACTCTATATATTTACATTTACTATAGCTATGGGAGTAATATTCATTTGACCTTCTTTGAAAGGAATGTGAGTGATTTTGATATCTCCCATTTTTGTTACTTTACACAAAATTCTAGACTGTTGTTTGGGAAGCACATGGGGTTTATTACAAATGTTGTCCAATTAGTGGGATTTACTATCTGAGTTTAAAAAATACTTTTAATTTCCTCTTACAAGGCTATGGAGAAAGGAATTAAAGAATGTGGGCCTTTACTTGCTTTTGAAGTGGATGTTATCATGTGTTGTGCAGACTCTTCTAATATCTTCTAAGTGGAAGCTTTGATTTCAACTTCCTCCTCTTATTCTTCTAAAGGTTTCTCCTTCTTAGGATTCTGATCCATTGGGATGAAGTATTTATTCTTTTTGTATCCTTATCATCATCATCTCTACTCACTTCACCTTCGAATGTTGTAGTACCACTTGTTCTAAGTACATTGCCTCCTCCTTCTTGTACCTCATCCCCTATTTCTTCCTATACATCTTGGTAGATGAATGTGTATGTGTTTTGGGATCCTTGAGTTTCTTCAACATCAAACATCTTTGTTTCTCCCATGATTGCTTCTAGCATTTCTTGACTCATTCTAGGAGATAGAGTTTGTGCACTCCTAGCTACCTGCAATTGTGTGGTTTGAGGTTTCTTTTTGGGTATCTCTTGTTTCTCTGGGGCTTGTTTTTCTTGATTTTATGCCAAAGTATAGACTCTTCTTCTCCTTTTTGGGGAAGACTCATGGGAAATAGTAGCTATTTCATCTTGAGTTCTCTTCTTATTCTTTAGTGGTTGTCATGAACCAGATGGTTCACCCACCTATTCTCTTTTTGTTTACTCCTGTGCCCTTTGAGCCTTGGGCTTATCACCCTCTTTAGATATCCCTTGAAAATTAGGTAGGAGTGGTTTACCTTTTTTTGCCAATGGGCATGTACTAAGCTTCCTAGTACTTATCATATTGAAACCAAAGAAAAGGCTATTTTTCAACATGATGAACCTTAGTGGTATATTCAAATCAAAATTTAGTGAAATAATCAATTTTGTAGGGGCTTTAAACCAACTCATATCTTAACTAGGTTAAAACTTCTAGGTTGAGGGCAAACTCTTTCTACCTAACCTCCCAATTTCTATATTTTTTGATACCCTCGAGGGTTAACCAAGCCTTATTCAAAGCTCCAATTTCCCACTCTGGGGACACCTCAACTTCTTGTTTATAGTGATTAACAAAATATTCAACATAAGTGAAGGCTCATGAGCAAAATTTGGGTGCTTTTTATTTGACCTTATAATCTTTGTAATTTCTCTTGGTGGGTCATATACCCAAGGGGAATATGTCATTTCTAACTTGAAATTTTGTACAATAAAATCAATTATACTCTCTTTACAACCTATTTCTAATAATGTAAAATTCTCAGTAGTTGTTAGCATATTTACAATGGGCTTGAAATTAACCCCATACCCATATTTTATTTCTATAGCACACATTTGCCTACCCATTTTTATAGAATACACTTGGGTAGAAACAAATTTTGGTAGAAAAAATAGGTTCTCAAAATACCCATACCTTATAATAACAGTTCTATTCTTTAAGAAGTACCAATCACCTATCTTATTGGCTCCTTGCATTTCTCACATGGTCGAATGACGTAACCTATGGGGAGCCTTTCTTGTTAGAATCTACATCATTGGTGCATAGAATTTCTCCATAAATTTATAATATGACCCATGTGGCTTGGTCAATACAAGGATTCTCAAATCAATTTGTGTAGGCATTGTGGTCAAGTTCATAGGTTCAAATTGAAGTCCTCCTTCCACCAGTGCCTCCAAATTTTGGTGGACTATGAGCCACCACAGATAGAAAGAATGCTGAAAATCTATTTTTTCTATTTTAAAGAGATTTTTCCTCACCTCATTTGAAATGAAGGTAGGAAAATCGTAGCAAATATGGGCCTCTATGATATTATAAGCCATTCTCATCATGGCTTCATCTACTTCTATATGGTTCTTCTTCCCAAGAATGACCACCAGTGCTTACAATACCTTTCTATCTCGATATTTCTCGAAGGAGGCAATATCATAAATTTGTAGAAGTTTTATGCACCTTCCCTCATACCTTTCATCAATCTATTCCAATGTCTCTACTTCATTCCTATAAAATTCCCCCTTATCATGCTTTATATCAATTTATTTCTTAACATGGAAGGTCCAGTAGGCTGGGAATGCAAATGCATGCATAATGGCTTCCAAGGAGTAATCTAAAATTATTTCCAGTATGTACCTAGATTTTGCCTCCTTTGGCTATTACTCCTTGAAAAGCCATATTTCATACCCTTTTCGGCTATGCTTTAGTGTGATAGAATACAAAAACTCAAGATAGGTGAAATATTCATAGGGCACATAATATGCAAGGCCATAGTCTATCATGATGTCCCTCTTGGACTTAGATAATAATTTACCTTTACCTACAACCTTAGGCTTGAGGTTTTTGCAATAGGATTCTCATGGGATTGGTGTGCTAGGTATCCATATGATTGATGAACCCCATATGCATCCAGTTAACACTAGGTTTATTCTCTATATATTCTTCTTGAATTATGATTAGATCAATGTCCACCCCCTCATGTTCAGTCATAGTTGTTTCCTTGGTTGTCATCATGGTGTCTACTATTTTCTTTACAGTGAGATTCAACATCAAAAATATGCAAACTTATAATATTAAGCTTTGAAACTCTCTTATTCCATAGTCAACTTGCTCTAAAACCTCTAAACTTTGGTTCTCTCATAAACTTGTGCTCTAAAATTTACTAAGTGAAGAATAGGAGGGTCAAGGAGTATGTTTTATTTTCCTAAGATTTGTGATTGATATCTATTAATGGCATTTAACTACCAAGGAATGTTGGGGTAGGTGTGGAGTACGATGTCATGGATGATAAGCAAAAATGCATTAATTTGAAGTGCACCAAATTTGAACTGAGAGATAGGGTGTAGCTGGTGGATTTTTCAAGGAGATCTCCTTCTTAAATGCTATCCTTTTAATTAAATAGTTAAAGTTAAATAGGCCTAACTCCACACCATGATTAGTTAATTGTAGCATTAATGGCTACCTACATATTCAGGAAATGTGCCTAAGCTACACGAGAATGTACAAAAAATAAATGATTTTTTTAAGGAAAATAACATTTACATTATATAATGTTTAGCGGGTGTTATGTAATTACCCTATCACCTAGTAATATTTCAAATAGATCCTATTTACTAGGATAGGCAACTCCTGGGACCTAATGATATCATGAAGTCTAAATGCATTATTCTACATAGATTGAGTGATGATATAGGGAACGCTCCATAAGGAATCAAACTTTTTATGTCTTTCAAGCTTTGCTCTTTCCTCATCCCATTTGAGGATAATGTATCCTATTTCAAATTTAACTCAGGAAGACGACTTCTTGTCAAACAACTTCTTAGCTATCTATTGTTAATGTTGGAAGGACTCATATACTTTGTTTCTATCTTTTTCCAGCTTCATGAGCTAATTAAATCTAGCTTGTAGTGGTTCAAATTCATAGTCTTCCAGCTCTTGCAATATTTTCAATATAGGTAACTCAAGATGAATTGAAAATACTGGTCTTTTACCATATACTAAATCATAAGGGGATATTTTGATAGCTAATTTGATACTAATTTTATCTACCCATAATGCATATTCTAATTGTGTATTCCATTGTCTAGGACTCCCTTCAATCATCATTTTGATTATCCAAGTTAGGTTATTATTATTTGATGCTGCTAATTGATTCCCATGTGGGTAATAGTTTGAAGAGAATAACTAGTAGATCTTGTACTTAGCAATAAAGTCTGATAAATTAGCTCCAATGAACATAGGGCCATTTTCTGATACAATAGTTTATGGGATACCAAAGTGAGTAATAATTCTTTTGATCATATCTATTACTGCCTCTTGATCTGCATTCTTACATGGCATAGCTTCTAACCATCTTGTGAAACAACTTATTGTAGTTAGGATAAATTTATGACCCACTAAAGAATTTGGATTTATAACACCAATGAAGTTAAGACCCCATTGTTGGAAAGGTTCCTCAACAACCATAGGCTTAAGAGGCATTACAATTTGTCTTCTTTTTCCCACATATCTGCTACATTTGTCACATTATTGGGCTATTTTGAATGAATCCTAAAATATGTTAGGCTAATAATACCTAGCTTGTAATACTTTTGCTGCAGTAGTTGGACCACTATAGTGTCCTCCTAAGAATCTGTAATGCAATTCATGTAGTATTCTTTGGGACTCATCATGAGTCACACATCTCAATAGGGTTTGATCAATGTTTTTCCTATAAATATGATTATCTATCATCACATATTTTAATGCTTGTAGCTTGAATCTTCTCCTTTGAAATCTATCTAAGGATTTAGGACATTTACCAATCCAAAAATAAAAAATAAATTATTTAATCCAATCACTTTCTTTATTAAGATGGTCTTCATCCTCTATGATAGCAATCATGTGTGAGGCTTTTGCTATATTTTTATAGAGATCCCTACCCTAATAAGCTTGGTTGGATTAATTTCTGTATCATATTCCATTATTTTTGTAATTCAACCAAGTTTTCTTTCCCCTATTTCTCCTTGAATGACATAATTTTGTACATCAAAGTGAATAGTATATACAAGAATCTTATTATGGGACACATAATGCTTAAACTTTTTGAGTCCTTTCATTATGGAAAATACTTGCTTTTAAATAAATGAATACCTTTTTTTATGATCATGTAGTATTTGGCTATGAAACGCAATGAGATGTTCTTCCTTCTGGTCATCCTTTTGTGCTAGAATAGCAACCATACTTTTATGTGCTTCATATGCATACTTAATAAAATATTTTGAAAAATCAAGATTTTTCAAAATAGAAGCTTCTGTTATAGCCCTTTTAATTTTCTGAAAAACTTACTTTGCTTCCTCTGACCAGGAGAATACATCATCCTTCTTTAACATTACAGTTGATCCAAAAATTTGGATTTTTTTTAGTATTGAGTTTAACAATTTTCAATATGATCATTGGGATCATAGCAATTTCAGCTTTTTGACACTTCTTTCGGGTCATAAATTCGATCCCATATGAGGAAGTTATGTAAATAAATTCCAGCTCGTATAAAAAAAAAAGGTTCAAATTAAATGGGTGGCCTTTTATTAGTTATTAGCCAATGTCGGGAGAGGAAGATGATGTAAGCATTTTCTAAAATGCTTAAGCATCGAAACCAAATGCTGATGACATCATATGAGAAGGGATAGACTTTCGGGATCCTTTGTGTTTTCTTTCTATGACCTATGGCTGATGATGTCAGCATGGAGTCAGCAAGGAGAGGAAAACTCAAGTGCAAGAACATTGTGCCAAATGATGACATCTAGAAGGAAGTCCCGAATCCTATTTGCATTGAAGACTGGGAACCTATGACATCAGCGAAGAGTGGAAAATATAAGTGCCAAAACTTTTGCATAGAATAAGTGACATCAGCATGTGGAGCCTCCAGGTTCCTTTGTATTCTCTTTTTCAATTAACATCATCATTAGCATTGAAAACCTTGACAATTAAATGCCACAATTAAAGCATTTATAAGTGCCACATGTCAAGATCTAGTAGCTTCATTTTTTTATCTCTATGGATGGGACCACTTTGCTACGTGTCGCATTCTGGTGACCTTATGATTTACTCTTTGGTCGAAACCTCTGAAATAAATTAGTGATGTCACTACTTTTGGATTTCAATTTTTGCCTTGAGGCAAGGAAGGCTGACATCATACTAAGAGAGGGTCGAAACTCTTAAGTAGCTAACTAAGTGAAAGGGAGGTTAGTTAAAGAACACAAGGAAGGATGATGTAATACTTAGCAAGGGTCAGAATATTTTAGGATGATGTAAGCCACTTGGTCTCCCAAGTTTCGAACATCGTTGATGTTGTTATTTTCGATGGTCTAGATTGAAACCTGACATCAAAGGTTAACATGACATCAATCGCCACATTGAATAAATAATTCAAAATAGCATGGAAGCAAGTCTATTCATTTACATAGGTGGCCATATTAATGCGATTGAAGCTTGTGGGTGCCAATGAAGGGTGAAGAGACTCTCCAATGTCGCAAGTCACTAAAATTAGTTGTTTGTTACTCCAAGCGAAACAACAACAGCGTCGGATAACAAAACAATGGTCATGCTATTTTTTTTAGCCATACTAAATCAAAATCGAGGGATTTTAATTCCCTTATTGAATCCAATCCATCAAGATAAGCCATCAAATTGCCACGTTTCAGTGCCTATCAACAAGAAATTAACCATTTTAAGTTTTTTGGTTTAACAAGGTGATCTGATAGGAAGATAGTTATTTTTTGGTGTTGGTTGTTATAACCACATAAAGCTATTATTGTAATCAAGGGGTCTGGTAATCCTATATAAGGAGGAAAAAGGAGATGAGATGGGATATAGAAATTGAAGGAGAAAAAAAAAGAGAGAAGAGGATTTCATTTGAGAGCAAGAAGATTGAATTATGTTGAGCAGAGCAAAGGATACTGCAGAGATCTATTAAGTGCCGAGAGAGCCAAAGGAGACTGCATATGTATTCATATGTAATTTCAGTGTGGAAGCTTTTGGATGACTGTAGAGAGCAACTATGTGAGTAAGAGCTTATGAAGCCATCATTTTGTAACATCACTGTTAATAACAATTTTAGAGAGCATTATTGGACGTAGGCTGAAGTAGCTGAACCAGGATAATTCTTTGTGTCTCGACTATTTTTGTGTGTGTGTTTCTTTAAAGTTATGAATCCTTTTATTTTTCTGCAAGAACTTAATGTGTTATTACCTAAGTGTGTCGATCTGTGAGGTAGAGGGGTAGTCAATCTATTTTTACAGATCAAGTTGGTATCAGAGCATAAGTCAATCTTTGGGATCTGAGTTTGGAAAAATATATTTAAGAGATCATAATGCATGAATCACCTAGTTGGAGAATTAGATCATTGATTTGATTGAGGTGGTAGGAGAGCTACAAACTCGGTTCATGCCAGGAACCCAAGGAGCTACCAGTACAATAGTTGAAGGGTTGATTCAACCATCTATTCCTGCTAAGCAAGTAGAATCAACAATTCCTATGAATATTATTTCTAAAGAGAAGACATGTAGCAAAGTGGTCCCATCCATAGAGATAAAAAAATGAAGTTGCCAGATCTTGACATGTGGCACTTATAAATGCTTTAACTGTGGCATTTAACTATCAAGGTTTTCAATGCTAATGATGACATCAGTTGAAAAAGAGAATACAAAGGAAACCAGAGGCTCCATGTGCTAACGTCATTTATTCTATGCAAAAGTTTTAGCACTTATATTTTTCACTCTTCTCTTATGTCATAGGTTCCTAGTCTTCAACGCAAATAGGATTCGATAATTCCTTCCAGGTGTTGTCATCTGACATAATGTTCCTACACTTGAGTTTTCCTCTCCTTGCTGATTCCATGCTGACATCATCAGCCATAGGTCACAGAAAGAAAACACAAAGGATCCCAAAAGTCTATCCCTTCTCATATGACATCATCAACATTTGGTTCTGGTGCTTAAGCATTTTAGAAAATGCTTATGTCATCTTCCTCTCTTGGCATTGGCTAATAACTAATAAAAGGCCACCCATTTAATTTGAACCTTTTTTTTTTTATACAAGCTAGAATTTATTTACATAACTTCCTCATATGGGATCGAATTTACGACCCGAAAGAAGCATCAAAAAGCTGAAACTGCTACGATCCCAATGATCATATTGAAAATTGTTAAAATCAATACTAAAAAAATCCAAATTTTTGGATCATTCCTCCATACTAAGACAGTGCTTTGGTCCTCAAAAGTAATTAATACCGATACAATTATAGGAGCATTTCAAAAAACTCGGTTATTCAAAAATGAGGTGAGGAGATGCTCCTCCTCTTACTTTTGGCTGCCAAACCTTCTTCCTAGCTTTTGGCAAAAGCTTCGACCTATTCACCTCCAAATCTTGCTTCCCAGGATTTATATCAAACTCTGCTGCCTTCACCTTGTGAGGTCTTCTAACCCAACTGCTGGAGACTTCCTCCTAGGTTTTCCTTGCTAAATTTTATCCCAACAAACCATAATACATGCTGATAGTGGTTAACAAATACATGCATATTTGAAAGATCTTGAAGACTTGAGACAAGAAGGCATGTTGAATGGATTTAAAACTAGAATAAAAACCAAGTTGTTTACCTTCCATATTCATCACCTCCTATTTTCCATGTTGAGAAATAAGGCCTTGCAACATAGGATTCTCAACTCGAATCTTGTGAGATGATAACATGACCTTTTCTCCATTCTTCACTAATTGATACTTGTTTATCCTTCGATATTAGATCGCATCATGCTGAAACAAGTAAGGACTCCCTAAGATGATAAGGTTGTAATTTTTTGGCAACACATCCACCACAATCTCATCTACGAAGGAAATATTAATGCCAAACTTAATCTAACATTGATGTGTAACATGAAACTCACCAGTACTTCCTACTGATTCGTAAGGTTATGGGTGTTCTATTACTTTCAATCCAAATTTGTCCACGAGGTCCTCCAAAATGAAATCGGATTGTGAACCCGAATCAACTAGCGCATCGATTCATGTCTTCTTCATTTGAATCTTCAAACAAAATAATTCTTCTTCTTTTTTGAAAGAAAATGGAGCTTTCACTCCCATCATGGTAAACTTCCTTACACCTGAATCATTGTCATCAGACGGATCTAATTGGCTCTCCACTTCTTTTTGCGAAATACTTCGGCAAGCCCTAGATATGTGACCCCTCTGTCCAGAATGAGTACATTTCGCTTTCTACATGTTCAAACTCTTCTTTGATGTCTCTCCTTCAGTGAAAGTAACATCCTTCTTTTCTTGAAGGTAAAACACATCAGAATCCCTAAGTTCTGATGGAGTTGGTGATGATAATGGTGAGGAAGATGAGGATTACCTCACTTTCTTCTCTTTTCGGCTATAGATGTGTCCAAAAAATCTCCCAGAATTCACTTGTGCAGCAACAGATGAAGATAGAGGAACCTCTTCCAATTCTTTAGCACCATGTGTCTTCTTTTCTGTTTTACTCCTCTGCCTATAGCATCTCCAATAATTCTACCTTCGATGTCCTTCTTTATAGCAGAAGTTACATATCACCCTTGAAGTGGGATTGTTCATTGATACATCAACACTCAAAGAAGATAACTCTGGTTGGTATGCTACAGTCTTCTCTTTAGAAATAATATTCATAGGAATTGTTGATTCTACTTGCTTAGCAGGAATAGATGGTTGAATCAACCCTTCAACTATTGTACTGGTAGCTC
>Ga0115851_102092_pt1 | contig 10582 bp, 20 predicted proteins | sample InSIn2gowninarea_FD_83865 | JGI IMG/M metagenome (GOLD analysis project Ga0115851, IMG submission 83865)
CCTTCTGACTTATCTTTTGGATGTCATCTGACTAGACATATTTCTTCACTTGACTGTAACTTTTCTCTTTATTCTTCATATGACTATGCGTAGTCATCTTTCCACCTGTTGATATGACAGTTTCCAATAACTGTTTGTTTTCCCTCAAGTTTACATAACCTGCAAACACACAATAATTTTTAGTTTTAAAAATGAAATACCTTTCATCCTCTTTTGATGCTTCAAGCACCAATCTTCCATCATAGATATTTTGGATTTTGGCAGATCCTCCTTGCTGTGACTACATTCCTTTGAGTCTCTTCTTCTCTAATAAATCAATATGAATTTGTTCAAGTTCCCTGAAGTCGTTCATCAGCTTGCCATTCCACCTCTGTTGCAATAGCTTCCACTTGACCTGTTTCTTTGTTCTCCATCTGTATCTTCGTTCTTCATTTGGCTTTCTTTGTACTGCCAGACTAATCTCTTGTTCTTCATTATGCTTCCAGTTGATATACTCTTGCAATCTAATGCCTTCCTCAAATTCATTCTCATGTTGTTGTTCATCTCTTTTAAATTGTTGGTTTCTTCCATCTTTATCTTGTTGGATTAATACTTCTGTCTCCTTCATGTCTCTAAGGACATGAATTCCTTGCTGCTCTTGATCTTCCATTTCACCTTCAAATAATCTCTGCTCAATTTCTCTGATTTCAACATCATATTTATTAATGTTGTCTTCCATACCTAGAGTCACATCATTAACTGAAGAGTCTAAACATTTACTTAACTCTATAAATGTTTGAGACATTTCATCCTTATCATGCATAGTAACCATATCCTTTTCTTTATCAGGTTATGGAAGCTTCATTTCTCCTTCAGGTTCCTTGAACGATCTTTCCAAGAATTCTATTTCCATATGTAATTTCTCCAGCAGTTCATCACAACTTTCATTCTCAGCTTCATTCTTTTCCTCACAATCCTCCTGAGTTATCCTGTTTTATAAACTATCATATTTCAAAGTTCTTTCATCAATTCCATCAGACAAATTCATTTGTTTACCTTCTTGGAATACTACTATGGCATTTTCATTAGACTTCTGGTCCATATCAACTTCATCTAACTGTCTTACACCAAATAGAAATTCATCTATGAACTCTTTCTGCTGCAATAAATTAGCACCTTCTTCCTCTAAAATGAATTCCCCATCATACTTCACCTCAAGAGCTTCATTCCTATTTGTGACAACTGTCCATCATCCTCTTCATATCCTAAAAACATACACAAACTATGAGAATTAAAATCACAAGGCTTCACTGCCTCATCTGCTTCCCTTGTCATCATATCTTCGAATTGTTCTGAACTATGCCAATAGTCCATGAGATCTTCAGTTGATCTCCCATTATCCTCTTCACCCAACATTTCACCCTATTCTAGTCTACAAATGGAAAGTTCCATTTTTGCCTCTGCTTCTCTAAGGTTTTCCATCAACCACTTTACCTATCTTTGTTGTAGCCTTTTTTGCAACTTAGGCCACTTCATTGGCTTATTCTTCAAGACCCAACCTAGTCTTTGGTTCTCCTCTAGTAGCTTACTAACACATCGAGTTCTTCTCTTGTCTCAGCTATTCCTTGTCAACCTCTTCTTGACTCATCCGTTTCCTATGGATTGTTTGAGCACCCTTCGCCTTCATCCTGTAGCCTTCTACTGAACCTTCCATATGAATTTCCATAGTCCACTTCTCTTCTGTGTGAGCTCTACACCTGCAACCAATCAACTTCCTTCTAATTTGATATTCTCACCAAGCTTCTCCTCTGCCTAGTCTCCAAGTCCTCTTTCCTTAGAACTTGCACTAAGAAATCTTGCTCTCTCTGGTTGCTCCACTCACTTCTCTTAAGGACTCCTCTGTCCCTATCTATTCCAAGCCTCAGCTCGAATGAGGTCTGCTACAATTCCTAAGAACTTCTCAAAAGTTCTTCTACAATATTACTATTGTAGTCCTGTGCCCAACATTGCCATTCATTCAACCACTGCTATTGTCATACCTTTGTAATCATAATCTTCATAAGCAAGACATCCTTGCTCTGGTGCCAAAATGACGCAACCATATGGATTCCACACCCTAAACACCCTATCGGAACTCTTAACCCTAATAAAACTTTTATTACTTTGGGCTATACCTAGACTTAACCCAGAATTCCATATATCGGAAGTGTTAAATTTATGCCTTTGCTTTTAAAAAAACCCTAGTTCTTCAAACTATCATAAGACATTGAAACACATGGAAATGCATTGGAAACCCACTTCTACACATAAGCTAGACTTCAAAAAAATTAAACCCGCTTTCATAAATCCCTCGGGTCCGCTCATCACCCCTTTTCCATTGGTCTATCGCAATATCGCTATCACGTTTATCGCAGGCACACAACATTGGAATACACAGAAATACAAAGAAATCCGACAACAAATGCTTAGGCTGGATCTCAAAACTTATACACACTCCTTCATAACTTGATCGGATCCACTTCCCCAATCATTTTCCACAATGCAGCACTCCGACCTCTGAAACTTCTAATCTCCGATCATCGATTGGCTCATCGACTTATTGGTGATATCGACATTTTGACACATCCACTGTCCTTCGCGCTTGGCCTCTGCGATTAGTGACCAACGATTAGATCGCGACTGTCGATCATGATTCTCGATCCGACGGTCAAGATCACATTGCATCATCGAAAGCGCAAAATACATAAGGCCGAGGGTTTATAACTCATGACCCTTTGTGATGCGATATATTGCTATCGGTGATCACACTACTCCATAGTCGGTCCACTAACACACAACTTCTCCGATGCGATATAAAGGCTCTATCCTCCACGATTTGATCTAGTCCGTTGATTGTCCAGATCCAACGACTCTTAATCCTTGTGCCTACACCACAGATTGCCAATGCTAATCGTCGATCTATGAGATCTGACAGCTCCTGTGCATACACACTTAGCTTCTCATTCTATTGATAAAATTACGCATTTCACAAGTTTCCTCTGTCATACTCTGTTTTCACACCACGACTCCATATAACAATTAACTATGATATCTTGGGTATTGTTGGATCACCATCGATCCTACAGTGATCAATGGTCAATCAACATGCCTCCAAATGGAATTTCAAATGATTAACGCATATATACATCACAACAGGAAAATGCATAAATACACAGTTCCTCTGCCTGCACACCATCAAATCTATTATTAAAAGAATATCAAAAATAAAACAGAGTACTGTTCTCGGTCCTTGATGACATGATTTACATTCATTTTTCTTCTGGATCTACTCACTCACTTTCTCTCTCGAATCATTCCTCTCTGGCATGATTCTTCTAATTAGTGGCCTCCATTCCTAATCTGCCCATATGCTTACAATCCCATGATTAGAAGCATGCTGGAGGAAAATCATTTATCAAATGAGTTTTATGGAAAAGAAATAGCTTGATCAATTTATTTTTTGAATAGATATCCTACTAAAGGTGTGAATAACAATTTTCCATAGGAAGCATGGATATGTATGAGTTGTAATGTAGCAAACTTCAAGGTATTTGGTTGTGTGGCATATGCTCATGTGCCTAAAGAGTTGAGAAGGAACGTACATGACAAAAGTGAGAAGTGCACTTTTAATGGGTACAATGATCACTCCAATGCATACAAATTGTATAACTTGGTAATTAAGAAGTTGACGACTAGTATAGATGTTGAATTTTAAAAAAATGAAGCACGAGATGGAAGCATTGATAAATATATAATAGTTGGAGAATTGATACTTTAAGGAGAATATAATGCAAAGGAATAGGTTATACAAGTAGGTCAATGAGATTCAAAAACACAATCATCAATCAGAAATAAACCAACAAAAACTCCAAGTGATTTTATTCAAGGTGAGCCATCTGCTTGAGGAAATCATTCTACTTATATTACTCAATCAAGTAGTGAATTTGACTCTTTAAGGTATAAAAAGAATAGAAGTTTGAGAGAAATCTATGAAGACTTAAAAGTGAATTCAAATTTTGCATTGTTTACTTGTCAACCAACATGTTTTGAAGAGGCAACGAAAGATGAAAAAAAGGTCAAAGAAATAGATGAATAGATGGATTCCATATAAAAAACTGATACATAGGATTTAGTATAACTATCAAAAGATAAATATTTCATAGATTGAAAATGGATCTACAAAACAAAGCTCAATGAGAAAGGAGAAATAGAAAAGTACAAGGTTATATTGGTAGCAAAAGGATTTGCACAATAGTCTGGAGCAGAATATGGTGGGAACTTTTCACTAGTTTCAAGGTTACATAATGTTACACCTATCTTAGCCATATTAGTGTAGAATAGGTGGAAATTTTATTACATGGACATAAAATCAACATTCTTGAATGAAATTTTAGAAGAAAAAATATATGTGGAGAAACCACTAGGGTATTTGATAAAAGAATGTGAAAATAAGGTATACATGTTGAAGAGAGCTATTTGTGGACTTAAGAAAGCTCCTAGAGCTTAGTATAACATGATTGCTTCATATCCTTTTAGCAGTGGATTCAACAGAAGAAACAGTGAGCCTACATTGTATATAAAGGTGAATGAACAAGGCTAGATTCTAATTGTGTATCTATATGTTGATGATATGATATTCACAAGGAATCTATGAATGGAAAAGTTTAAATAAACTATTACGAAGGAATTTAAAATTACATATTGGGGGACAATGAGATTATTTCTTGGTATTGATGTCATTCAATTAAAATCTGATATTTTTTTGTTTCAAGAAAAGTATGTCATGGATGTTGTTAGAGTCAGTATTTGCATACTACCACCAGTGATCAAATATTCTCTTATAAAGTGGTCTTAGGGTGTCAAAGTCAAATTTTTCATTTCAGTGAGTCTTCAAGTAAAAATTTGGTCAATGGGTATTAGGTCTAGGATTTGTTTTCACTCCTTCCAAAGTCTTCCAAGTATTGGTTCATGCCACCATTCGGCTGAGTGTACCATCATTAAAAGAGTTCTCATCATCATTTCAGGTTCCAATGGGTCATTTTACACCTTGTTCGTGCTTCAATTGTACTTAGGTAAGGCTCATTTCCCTCTCTTAGGATTTTGAAGGTAATTTTTCTTGGATGGTCAAATCATCAACAAAACTTGTATCCTGATGCTCATACACATTCCCCTATCCTTAATATACCTTCTTAAACACTTCCCATCACTGATATCCCTCAAATTCATCATTTTCCCACAAACCCTAGCCTTTTGCAACAATTTGACACTTTTCTAGGTCAGGCCTATGTTTTTCCCTTTTGGACCCCTTCCACTCACTCAATCCTTGAAATTATACTTGCCCCTACTTCCTAACATCCTTCCCAAATTCCAAAAAGTTTCTCAATAAATTATAAGACGCTCATCCCCTTAATTTCCCTTAATTTCTACAAATCCCCTGTTCCACACATCAGGATAGGTTTTATTAAAATGATTTTTTTGAGCAAGGAAATATGTGTTCAACAATAGTGAGAGAGTTTTTTGTCCATAATAGACTCAAGAAAAAAAACCTCCTTCCGTTTTCACATAGTTCTCATGGTTTGGGAGAAATTCCCAAAACATCATTTGCCTCAGGAGAGTTGCTGCACTTCTGGAGTGACTTTGGGAAAATCACGATCTCTCCTAGGTTGAGTGACCAAATGACTTTCTTGATGCATCCAATAATAACTAGACACCGAGATCTTTCAAATGAGCTATCATGAGCTCAATTTGGAGTTGCGAAAGACCTTCAAACGTTGACTGCAACATCACTCTTCATTTTGGCAGCCTCATTCTGTACATTTTGACCAGTCTTGGGAGATTGAGCTTTTGACAGGGCAAATGAACTCAAAATTAAAAAATTCAAGATGTTATGGAAATTATACTCGACAATATTTCCAACGAGATATCCTGCACCCAATTTGGACGTCGGGAAGGTAGTCCAAAGTGGACATGGAGTAGCACTGTGCTTTTGGAAGGGTGGCGCTACGCTTTTGGCAGTGGCAATGTGCTTTTGGCAGGAGAGCTTAAAAACCCTCAAACCCTAAAGGAAACTCTAAATTTATCTCTCCTTCCATCATTAGAGGTAAGTGGACATCCCTCACCTTGGTATTGGGTTGCTAAATCTAAGTTACAAGCATCATTGGTCATTCGTAATCTCGAAACCCTAAATTCTTTGTAATTCTACCTAAAATAACCCTATCCCCTTTCCCTCTTTCCCACTATTCCTTCACATTCCCTTTTGTATCTCTTCCCCAAGAGCTCAAGACACAAAACCCTTCTTCTCATTTCCCACTCCAATCATTTCCTAGTTGCAAGCCCATTTTCCATCCTCTCATTCTTCATTTCCATACACCTCAACCTTGCAAACATGGACCTGGAAGACCAAGAATATGAGGAGGAGAACACAGGAAGTGATACCTCAGCTAATAGAGCCATGCAACCAAGAAAACCACACAAGGGAGACAAGATTATCAGAGAACATCCATCAAACCTTAGGGAATTGCAGGCCTCAGAGTTGGCTGTCACATGCTTCAGGTACCTTGGCTGCTATGAATTCTATGAACAGGTTGAGAGAGTGAAATATCACCTGGAGCTCACTAGACTTTTTGCAGCATGTCTTCATGACAATAGGGTGACTCTTGCTAGGGTAACTTTCACCATTTCATCTTCTATTATTGCAGATGCTACCAGGATTACTAATGTAGGGGAGAAGTAGTTCAAGCACTAGGATCTAGATGAGTACTATTATGAACCTTATATCAAACCTCAGAATAGAAATAAGGTGAAGAGCCTGTTTCCTTTCAAGTTTCTTGAGAACAAGTATGTCCCCATGATGAAAATCATCATGAAGTATTTCACTTGTGAGGGTCGATTCTCGAGGCTGTATACTTATCATATCAGACTCCTCATGCATTTTACCAAGGTGAGGATCTTAAACATCCCTTCTTACTTGTTTAGGAGTATTGAGAAGATGGATTTTATTGTCCAAAGGAAGCCTACCCTCACTAGATGAGCAACCTTTATCATTAATCCCTGATCAAGGTCATTGGGCTTCATCATCTCAATCTCCTTAACATCCCTTGGGAGACCCTCCCTGATCAAGGTCATTGTGCTTCATCATCTCAGTCTCCTTAACATCCCTTGGGAGACCTTTATTTCTCATGAGATCTTCAAGGGTCCTCAAATTCCTCCACCAACTCCTCAAGAAGTAGGAGGACCTTCTAGCCTAGCGAAAATAGATGAGGAGGCCAAGGAGACAGGAAATACTGAGGTGCCCATTTTCATGACATATCATAGGGGCACTAGGAGATTATTTGCAGTAGATAGGCAAGTGTTTTCTCCATGGGATGTGGAAGGGGCCTTGCCTTCTTCATCAACTCATAGGCAAATGCTAGCTCCACAAGATGTTGAAGGGGCTCTGCCTTCTTCTTCAACACAATAGGTACAGGTGCAATAGCTACACAAAGGGAAGGAAAAGATGCCAGAGTAGAGTCTTGATGATGAGGAGGAAATGGATTTTGACTTGACTGAGCATGATGAACCGGAGCAGTGTTATACTCGTCACGGAGTTGAAATCATTGACTTAGAGGCTCAGGACGAAGAAACCATCAAGGACATCATCATACAAGAAAGGGAAGCTAAAGTACAAGCTTTGGCGGACAATTTGGAGATTTCCAAATATGTTATCACATACTTGGAGCAAGAAAACAAGCAATTGAGCGGCAAACGAGCCTCATGGAGCTAGAAATGCTCAAGATGAAACGACAAAGTGGCAAAGAGGCACCTGTCACTTTACTCCTATTGAGAAGGAGATTAAAGAGGATAGTGGAACTTGGCTTGAGAGAGTCAACTTTCACCTTCAGAAGTTGTTACAGAAGGACAACAAAGGCAATTAGATGATCATACACATGGCTTTAATCATTACAAGACCCGAAACAGGATTTGCAATATGAGGGTCAAGAAAATGAAAGCTAGGCTAAGGTGGGCCTTGAAAGGCAAGAAGGAGGAAGATAGACTTAGAATGTTGGATGAAAACTCCTTGGCTCATGAAAGCACATGATGGTGGTGCTTCACACCAATTTTGGGCAAGTTTTAAACAAATTTTGTCATTTGCAATTTTGAATTTCATTACACAGAAAAACTGCTAAAATCGCAGCGCTGGTGGCATTGCGATTTTCCTAGGGGCATCCATTGAAGAAATTGCTTGCATTTTTGGATTTATTGTGATAATTACATGCACCCTAGAAAGTTTCAAAAGTTTTGGGGCAAAATTAGTCCACCAAAAGGTCAAAAAACACCCTAAAAATAACCTTTCTGCCACCTTTTGGACACACAGAAGCAGCCTTGGGATAATCAAGTTTCGAGGGGTCAAATGAGCTCCAAATGCAGAAATTCCAGGTGTTCTGGAAAGTCAACTTGAACACCTTTCCAATGAAATATCATGGGATCAATTGGGACGCTGAGAAGGTCTCCAAAAGGGACCTGAAAGTGGCACTGCGCTTTTGCCCAATGGCGTTGTGCTTTTCACAATTTTTGCTCAGGGTTGCTATTTTTCCAGTTTTTTACTATAATCATGGATTATCTCTCATGGTGGATAATTTACCTATGTAAATGATGTCATGGCTTGTAAATATGATGGATAAATAGTAATATAAGGTAGATTCATTTCTTAGGAGTTATTTTGAGCCCAAATGAATGAGTTTTTCACTTTTAGAGGCAAGTTGTTGAGATGCCTATATTCCTGTTGTCTTGTTCAGTGTTGGTTAGATTAGCTCCTCATCTTGGGGATTCGACCCCTGAGGATGGGAGGAGGCTGAAACAATGCCTATATCTTCTTCTTCTTCCTCGTTGTGGAGGGTTGGACTCAGTTAGATGCTCAGACCTTGATTGTACATCTTTGTCAGCAGTTTGGCAAGAGACTAATAAGAATTGCAGCTATTTTTATGGGATCCATGTGGTATGGAGTTTTAGTACAGTTTCTTCTTTTGCGATCATATGTTGGAATGTTTTTTATGTTTCATTAATCATTCCATTGCTTCTTAGTGAATGTTTTCAAGTTGATAGGAAGAATCTATCACAACACTGCTCTACTTTGGGTAAATATTCACATTTATATGTTTTCTATTGTTCAAGAAGGATCCATGATTGTCACATTCCCTTCTTAGCTTCTCACCAGTCTTAAACACCTCACACCATCAAGCCTAAAGTGATAAAGCCTATGCCTACTTTGCCCCATAGAACACCCTGCATTTCTAACCTAATTTCCCAAACCTAAACTGCCCAGCTCCTCCTGATCTGGCAAAACACTAACAAAATTCAATATAAACCTTCGAGCTACTATACCTAGCCTAAAATCCTTTACCTGATCCATTCATATTGTCTGAGATCCTTACAGAGAGAGCCCTCTCCCGACCTAGTAGGGCTAGCTACTTGGCTAAGCTTGGTTTGTGGTTACACTAGCATTGCCTCCCTTCAGCCTGAGGTCAATCTAGGTGATAACATAGTGGTTACCATACTAGGGAATACGAGCAAAAGGTTTCGTATTCCCTGGGAAACATCATCAGAGTTCAGATATGATTGCTAATGGTGAACAGTGGTCAAATGCATGTGAAGGCTGAAATCATTCACCTGGCGAATCTAGTGTCCAAAAATCCCAAGGTTTAAAATTTTTATGGCAACTCCACTCTTCAAGACCCAGTAGCCTGAATAATTTCTTGGTGAATTCATTGTTATCAAAATGGATTCGCTTTCTTGAAGGTATGCTCCCATGAGCCGAGATCACATTCCAAGTTTCCCAAATAAAATTCCTAAGGTAGATTGGCAAAGGAATTTGCCTATGTTTAAAGATGATGATAGGAATGATGTTGCTTTACATCTAGTTAGATTTCACATGCATACTCGCAAGTTAAAGGTTGATTTTCCCGGACACTGCTTGATGAAGATATTCATGGCCACTCTGGAAGGTGAAGCCCCATCTTGGTATGAAAGTTTGCCGCCTGCTTGTATTTAATGTTTAAAGGATTTTCATACCATGTTCTTTGAAAGGTATAAAGAATCTTGTCCATCCTTAATATTAGTTCAGAACTATTGTAAACATGTTTATAGTTTTATTGATAATCTTAAGAAAGTTTATGAAGATGATGACTTCATGGATGATGAGATCATGGAAGCCCTATATGAAAATCCATTTCAGCAGCATAAAGAGAGCTTAGAGGATACTTATCAAAATGCTCAAGAAAATTTGTAGCAGGTTCAAGATCTTAGTACAATTGAAAATGATGGAGGACAAGGTCTTATTACAGATCTGCTCATAGCAGAAGACAGTATGCAAGGAAATCAAGTTTCAATTTCAGATTGTGATAAAGTCAAGTTGGCTATTTCAGATCTAGATTCAGATCGTGATGATGAAGAGTACCTTGTTCTGAATCCCGTGAAGGAGAGCTCTGTTGTTGAGATCATTTGGAATGAAGAAGACAAAGTTATTGACCCAAGTGTTCTCATTTCATTAGAACAAAGCCTTCGCGAGGAGATAATCTAGTCCTTTTAT
>Ga0115851_102094_pt1 | contig 10573 bp, 10 predicted proteins | sample InSIn2gowninarea_FD_83865 | JGI IMG/M metagenome (GOLD analysis project Ga0115851, IMG submission 83865)
TATTTTAAATTTTAAGACAGATTTTGGGTTCTGTAAAAAAAACCTCTACACCATTTTTTTTGGTATTTTTATCTTTACCAAAAAAAAAAAAATGAAATGAAAATATCAAACACTTTTTAACTCCTCAACGTTCTGCTCATCCTACTAGCTCTATAGTCATGAAGGAGAAGATTTTAAGTATTCCTACTCCTACTGTATACATGCAACTATCATTTCCATTTATCTTCAATGAAAGGAGGGTTTCAAAAAACTTGTACTTTTTGTCCTCCTATAGTAAAAGATATGTTTATCTACACCATAAGCTGTTGCAGTTAGACATTTATGTAAAGGCATCTGAAATCTTAGGAAATGAAGTTTATATCAATGTTTTTTTAGGATGAAACATGTTAATCTTAGAAAATTGTTGTGTGGTGTCTTTCCAGAATTTGTAGTTCAAATTTCTCTGTCCAATTCAAAATGAATAATTAAACTTGTGTTTCATATTGATTTTCTTCCCAATGTTGCATGTATTTTAACTGAATGAAAGAGGGACCTATTTTATCCTTACCCAAATTTGAGAAAGAGGGGTTAGCAGAAACACAACGGAAATCATGTAATGGGAGAGTTGTGACCCTATTTAGATGTATAATGGAACTAAGTTTTAACTACAATTTGATATTAGTAACTCTTCATTCTCAGGGTTTTGGGTTTGAATTCTGTAATTTTTTCATTTTTTTGAAGCTGTAATAAATTGAAGAACAACTGCATTTTGACTCATGAGAAAGCAGTTACAATAATATATCGCAATGCTTGAACATACATAAGCATATTACAAGGTTAACTATTTATTGTGGAATTTCCTTCAGCCGCATGCATGTGATTACCTGTTAACATTTATCAGGGGAATTGTAGTTGCTAGAAGGCTTAGACATGTTTTTAAAAGCGTGTGAGTTATGCTTCCAAAAAGATCTGATGTTCGATGGTAGAAAATCTCTATGATGCTTTTGAATGAAGAGATTAAACAGATTAGATAAACTTTATACACAAAGATGTTAAATAAGACATACAAAATATTGTTTTTTATTACGTTTCTGAGTTTTGCTAATAAAAAATCGGCATATCCATGATGTTAACAAAATTCTACTCTACTCCAAAGAACCTTATCCTGCAATGCCAACATCTCTTGTTTAGTTATTATTCTTCACATTATCACTTCAAAACATACACTAATTTCAGCAAGGATTGTTCCCCTGATAAAGCTAAGCTATGATCTGCTCATAAGGATGATGGTAACTTGAGCAAAAGCAATAGCCACTCTCCCGCTGCTAACACAAAGAATGAGTTTAATGGACTACAATGATTAACGGATAGATGATTAGAAAACAACAAAGTTACTTTATACTCCTTGATCCATTTGATAAAATGCCTCAACAAACTTTGGTATCATAGAATGTATTGATTGTCGGATATTCACAAAAGATATAGCAGATCTAGAGTTTAGCTGGACAACTCCAGAGATTTGATAGGAAGTTCTAAAGAGGTCATAGGCAGCTAATGGGGTTTCTGAAAAGAAAAGCCTCTCATGTTATTTAAAGTTTTGAAGCGCACATCCTCTCTCACCCGTGCATCTTTTGTTGGCAAGGCATTACTTTCTTCCAAGCATTGAAGGCAATAGTCACCCAATCTCATCACTTAGGCAAAACGCATTTTATTAACAGAGGAGAAATAGATTAAACTAATCCTCTCTACATTACAGTCACTCTTTGCATTAAAAATCACATCTTAGCAGAGGAGAAACTGACGGTATAATCCTTTGTACATTACAGTCCATGAGACTGCGCTGATCAGTGGTCAGATTGCTAATAGTGAAAATAGGGATGATTCTCATTAAAATTTACAGAAGTATGATGCTATATATATATCTAATGGATTTATTTGACATCAATGTTGAAAGAATCTGTTGGTGTGCCTACAAAGGTGCAAAGTAACTATATTGTTAAATAGATTCACCCTTTTGAAATACCTAGAATTCAAATTCAAACCCAAATATGGATTCAAGTGAGAGTTTAATGGATCTTAGATCAGGAATTATCACACAGTTAACCAAGTGCATCACTCATGTAACCAAGTGCATGGATGCATAAGAACAATTTAAAAAAAAAAAAGTGCAGTATTACCCGGTAGGGAACTCTGAAGGCCATGATCCATTTTTTTTCTCTGAACTCTACAAAACAGATGCAGAATCTGAATTGGATTAAGTCTACGTTGCATGAAATATATACACAAGAAGAATTTTAATTATCCGTGGCGTGGACATCGTAGTTTGTGAACATGAGCGCATACATTTAATTGTCCGCGTAATTCATTTCCACTCCGCGTAATTTCTGTTTTCGAAAGGAAGGGGAGAGGGTGGTAATTATCCCCAAAAAAATATAAATGTTACCTCGTCTTCAAAATAAGTTTTAGTTGAACTCTCCATTTTAATTTACTAAAAGCATATATATCTTTTGAATTTTATATATATTATAATGATAATTAATGGTCTATTTTAAATTATTTTTGTATTTAATATTTTGTAAAACAAAAATTAATTTCAGTATTTATTTATTGATTTTTTTTCTTTTATTTTATTGAATCATTATAATGGTCTATCAAATTCAACTCTTATTAAATTTAATTTATAGTTTTAGCTTTAGAAACTTTAACTTGGACTCTCCCTTTAGATATATAATATGTAAGCATTTTTATTAATTAAATAATTGGTTGCTTTTCATGGTATGCTTTTTAGAATTGCAAAGTTAATATTATGAAGCAAATAGCTTATTTTTTAACCGTATATTCAAGTTTTCTAACTACTAGGTAACTTCTAGTTCATGTAATTCTTGAGAAAGAAGTATTCAAATGAAAATATAAGAATAGTCACAATCATTGGAGCTAAAGCTCATAATTTGAAAAGTTTTATGTATGTAAACAAAGAATTCATTATTCTAGGATTTGATTAATATTCACCAATTTAAAAAATCTACTATGGTTTTAGGTATAAGTGTATCTTATGAGAGGAAAATATACCTATAAAATAATTTACAATGAAATAAATTAACTACAATTTGATGTGAAAATTTGTACTGAATTATAGTATTTAAATTTGATAATTATATAGCTAGATGAATTCTTTATAATATTCAATGTAAGAGTAGATAACATAAAGTTCTTTGCAATATTAAATTATATAATAGATTACATTGATAAATAGAAATTAAGATAATATAATGATATAGGACTAAATGGTAGTCCACATGGCTTGGTTTGTTGGTGGGGATGTTTAGTTTGAGCATGTAGATCCATGTTCAACTTTCAAGGGCATGTAGCATTGGTAGTGTGTCAAGCCAGTACTATCACTTATGTTAAAAAGATTTACCATTTGCATAATGAGAGTTTATAGTTTTGATAGGATTTGAACTCGAGATGAGTTGTGTGAACACCTAAAAAGAAATTTTGATTTCATTAAAATACCTTTTTAGATATTTGAAATAATTTGTTTAATTTATTAAAGAAATGCTCATTTCCATGTGTACTCTCATTTACCTTTATGTTTGATTCTAACAAGTCAGCTCAGTATCATAATAAGGCTAAGGAGGAGCCTTAGCACTAGAACTAATTCCTATAAAGGTGGAAGGGTTGTGCATGATCAAAGATATAATATGATATGACATAATCATGAATCCTTGATAGGTGGTAATATAGTTATGTCAATCTTGATTGGTATTTCTAAACACCACCTATCATCTCTAGATTTTTTATACTCTAAGTTCTACATTCCTATGATCTTTCATCCCTTTGTGATCAATATTCGGTACATCGAAGGTAGGATGATAATATCGAGCTTGAAGGTGAGGCATTCTAGAAAGGTAGCTAAGCACTTTCACTAGGTTTCTAGCAACATCGTTGGGTTGAGGTCAAATTAGTGGCTCCATATTTTAGAGAAGGAAAACCAAGAGTCATTCCAAAAAAATTATAGTTTTGAAGTTATTATTCTTGCTATAGGAGATTGCAATAGTGTTGTAGGAGATAGTATTTCCATTGTTTTGATGGTATTTCTCTATATGTATGCAATATTGTAATGTCCATATATAATGAGAAGATAACGTTCCAATTCCGTATTGGATTACCCCATATTGGGTGAACCAGGGTAAATAATTGTATTGATCTTGTTATGTGTGGTTGAGTTTGTTAATTTGTAATTTTACATTATACAATTTCGAATTTATATGCAATTTTATAGATGAAATTAAGGTGAATATGTTTTTATTTGAATCTATAAATGATGTTCTAAGTATGCTATAAGGATTTGGTGATTACTGGTCATGTAGTATTAGAGCTTATGTGCGTAAAATTTAGGACTAAAATTTTGGGGATTTTAGGTTGCTAGCATTGTGATTTTTGATATTTGGGAGGATATCTCAAAGATCATAATTGATTCTAGAGGACCCTAAGGTTGGTCAAAGTTGTAGATCGATTGAAATGGATGATTTGGAGGAGCAACAATATGTTGTTTGTACCATGATGGATGCTATGTTTCAAAGGAGCTCTTTTGTGATGGAGAATTATTTAGCTTATTTGGTTGCGTTTTTGGTGTGTGGGGAAAATGCAAATATCAATCAAAGGAAATAAAATGAATTTGGAGGACCTGATTCATCATCTTCATCAAATTGAGTTCCATTCAAGGTGGAGGCCAAAGTGAACATTCCTACTTTTGGAGGAGAGGTTGATACGAAAAAGTTAAACATTTGCTTAAAATAATTGGATTTTTATTTCGAGATTCATGGTATTGTAAATGATGTTGATAAAATCTCTTTTGCTAGATTAAAGATTAGTGAACATGCTTTAGTTTGGTGGGAAACCCATGTAGAAACTCTTATTCATGAATACTTATTGGAAGTATCTTCTTAGATGGAATTTAAGAAGTTGTTAAGAGATCAATTATATGCATTGGGATACCATAATAAATAATTGATGAAATGATAATTCTTTAGACAGTAAAAAGGAAAAATAATTCAAGAATACACTGTTTAAGTTAGGAAACAAGCTACTTTGCTTGAGGTTTCACTAAAAGATCCTTAAAATTTAATGAAGTACATTGGAGGTTTACATATTCATTTGCAAAAGACTATCATGTTGTTTAATCCAACTAATCTTGATCAAGTGTGTGTGCAAGTGAAATACTTAGAGGAGGATGGTACATTAAGGAGATAATATGATGAATCCAGGAAGGCTTCAAATTCAGGGGGATCACAAGATAAAGGTAACTCTCAAGATAATGTTAAAGGTAAGCAAGAAATTAATACCACTGATACTTTGAAAAATAAAGAAGGTGATGATAAGCATTTGTAGTCATTATGATAAATATGGTCATGTTGATAGTAAATGTTGAAAACTTCATCAAGAATTATGTCCATATAAGAAAAAGAATAAGGAGAAAACTAATGCTATGATCCAAAAATATGAGGATATTAAGGATAGTTCAGATGTTGATGAGAAGATTAATTGTTCAGCAATTAAAAAGGTTGAAGAATATCAAGACATTGAAAAATAAATCATTTATTTATTCCACATCAAAATCTAAATTAAGAAAATAAAAGTGGATTGCATGGTTGATTCGAGTTCTCAAGTAAACTTGATTTTAGAATCTATGGTAAGTAATTTGGGATTAGAAAATTTTAACCATCCAAATCCATATTCTTTGGGTTAGGTGCATCACAATGTTAGTTTGTAAGTCACTAAACAATGTAAGTTGAAATTTGCTATTTTTGAAATGTACATATATGAAGTTATGGTTGATGTTATTCATTTAGACATTTATGGTGATTTTCTTGGTAACCCTTATATGTGGGGTAAAGATGGTATTTATTATAGAATATTGAATAAATTAATATTTGTGAAAGACGGAAAGGTGTTTCTAGCTAGTGCACATGAAATCCAAAAAATAGTTACCCTTGGTCACTGTCGGTTAGTTTAAACACCTTGTAAATGCTTCTAAAATGTTTATGTTGATCATGATAAAAACCAAATCTTATAGTGAGGTGAATCTCATGCTTTCAGTGATGTGTAATAATGATTTTACACCGCTAACAACATGAAAAGGGAATAACAAATGAAAAAAAATGATCTAAGAGTTTGTTTACTTATTTGTAGAGCCATAGGGATTACCACTTATGCAGGATATACAATATGATATTCAGTTGTTACCTAATGCTACATTATTGGTTACCCAATATAGCTTTGTATTGAAAATTACTTTTGAAGCAAGAAGAGATAAAGAGGTAGATTTAGAAGTTGATTGATCAAGGTGTGATCATACTAAGTACATCTCCATGTGGATCACCTATTATTTTAGTTTCCAAAAAGGATCGAACTTGGAGGACGTGTATTGACTATAGAACACTTAACAAGATCACCATAAAATTGCTATCGTTTGCCTCAGATAGATGATATTTTAGATCAGTTACGAGGGGCAAGATTCTTCACTAAGCTAGACTTGAGGAATGGATATCACCAAGTTAGAATCAAGGAGGAGGATATTTGGAAGACTTCTTTCAAGACAATTCAAGGCCTATTTGTGTGGCTTTTTTTTCATTTGGTTTGTGCATTACATCAACCATATTTATGAGGGTAATGAATGATGTGCATTGTCCATTTATTGATTCTTTTGTTGTTGTATACTTGGATGATACTCTTATTTATAGTTCTACTTGGGAAGAACATGTTGTACATCTTAGACAAGTGTTTCAAGATTTGCATAGGGAGAAGTTGTTGTTGAAACATTCAAAATATGTGTTTAGAAAAAGAGTCTTTGTTGTATTTACGCCATGTTATTAGTCATGGATAACTTAAGACATATCCTAATAAAGTAAGTGCTATAGTATATTTACCAAGGTTATGCAATGTAACTCAAATAAGAAGTTTTTTGGGTGTTGTCTAGTATTTGAAAATGTTTATTGTTGATTTTTCTCATATTATTTCACCTTTACATGATGTAATTGGTAAGAGGTAGGTTTTCCAATGAGGGAAACAACAACAAATATATTTTGATTCCTTAAAGCAAAAGATTGTAAATGCACCCATGGTAGCACTTTCTGATTTGCAGTTATAAGATATTTGAAGTGAAAATTGATGCAAATGATTATGCCATGGGAGCCATTTTATTACAACAAGGTAAACCAATTTACTATGATTTCAAAAACTTTAATGGGCCTATTTTGAATTGTCCTACTTATGATAAGGAAATGTATGCATTGGTTAAAGCTATTAAAAAGTGAAAATATTACTTAATGGGGAAAGAAACAATCATTCATACTTATCATCAATTATTAAAGTACTTATAAAATCAATCAAAATTGAAATAAACTAAACACTACAGATGGATGAATTTTCTACAACAATTTTATCTTGTGACCAAACATAAGAAAGGAACATAGAATAAGGTTGTTGACATGCTTTTTAGACCACCTATAATTACAAATTCCATGCCATTAATAGCATGAAATACTGATTTTATACTATTAATAGCATGCAAATAGGGGCCAATGAGTTCCCTTTTAGTGCTAAAATCTCTTCATTTTCTATTTGAGCAATTTTCAAAGGTATATGTGCAAGATCCCAACTTCAGAGAGATGTATGAATAATTATTTTCATCTGGGTATAACTATAAGAGATTGGATGATTTTCATTTACAAAATGGAATTCTTTATCATTTTAATGCATTATATGTACCTAGAGGTGAAAGGATTGAACATATGAGAGAAGTAGATACTTCAAAGATTGTAGGATATTTTGCGGTTTGAAAGACATTGTATGATTTGGAAAGGTATGTATATTGGTCAAAGACGCAAGATCAAGTTTCCAAGTACATAAGGGGGTGTTCTTTATGTTGCACCAGTAAGATGACTAGCAGAAAATTAAGTTTGTATCATCCACTACCATTACCAACTCCTCATTGGGAGTGTATTTCCATGGATTTTATAGGAGAATTACCTATGACTAAGAAGGGTCATGATTATTTATTTATTATTATGGATATTTTTATCTATCTTATTTTTTCAATCAACGTTGATGGAAGATTAGTATTTATCATTTTTTTCATGCTGATGAAAGTTTTATTGATTCTACAATATGAAAATTTATATATTTATGGTATATTATTTTTTGTACATATTCATAGATGTTTACCACATGTCAATTCAATTTTGATAAAAAATTGTTGATTGTATTTTTGATGGAATTTATATATTTGTTGCATGTTCTTTAGTACATTATGTAGTTTCATCTTATATTTCCTTTTTAATGGAAATATTTATTACCACATATTGTCTTTATATCTTTTCTTTTGTATCGTATCTTGATAATATATAATAGCATTCCATACATCACATATTATAACATGGATGTTAATAAATTACCTATCTCACATTATTATTTCAATATGCTATAACTAGTATTGAAATAGTTCTTGATATTTCATATTTGTATACATTGTAATTTGACACTCAAAAAATGTGATTAAGGGGGATTGTTCCAATATAATTTCATATGGATATTATTTTATGTAATTCAATTAAAAATAAAATGATGAAACTAAATATTTTTTATTAATGATAAATTGTATTAATAAAAGCCTGGATTTTTCAAGGGTCTCACCTAATCTTTACATAATTCATCATTTTTCATCAAAACAAAAATCGTTAAGGATTACTCTAATATTCCAACTTCTTGTATAAACTAGAAGAGTGAAAAAGTCTTTCAACACAAAATCCTACCATTATGTCTAGAAAAAATGAAATATTTAAGGATACAAAACGTAGCATGCTAAATTTTATAATCATTGTACATAGAAATATTATCCTATAGAGAAATATCTAAATACATTAATATCCCATCAATTGGCTTAGACATATGACTAAAAATGACTTGCAACTTTTCCCCTTAATTACCAAATGGCTTCCACCTAGCTATCTTAAAAATTAAAATTAGCTAAGTTCTATCGCACAATTTTTTCTCTATAGCTTTAAAATTGACATGTCAGTCTCTACTCCTGTCTCTTTTTCCTTTTATTTGGTTTAAAATTTGAAATCAGAGATCATACATATCTCCTCAGGAGGCATGCATGTTGTAATATGGGGTTCACATTTCATTTATTTTTCTTCATATGGCTATCTGGTTATTTATATTTGAGAGTATTATATCTCTCTTGCTTTCTTTCCTATGTATTATGCTCAACATGAATTTCTTCCTCCTTCCTCAGAGGTTGGCCAATTGTTTGTTATTCAATTTTACCTCTAGTAACATGTTTCTGAGATGCCTAAGATTATTTTTCTTTCTCCATTACTTGTTCTTAATCATCATTAGATGCCCCCTCTTTCTTGTTCATCATATCTTCACTATTTTTTTCTTTTGAGTAGATTTTGTGTTATTTTAACAATCCTATTTATGCTCCTTTAAGAGAGAATTTAAATTTGTAGAGGTTGTATATTCCTTTTGTTTGTGGTGATGTTCCTTCTTCTTTAGTGTGAAAGTTATGATTTTTGAATTCTTTTGTAAATGTCCTATTTGTTGGCATTTAAAACATCTCATAGTGAAATGTTCATACTCTATATTTTGTACCCAATTCCTCTAACTGGATGATAGGGTGATATTATTTTTTCATTGTGTTAAATGATTCATCCATACAAATATTCTTTCATTGGAGAGATTCTTTCTAGTTTTTAGATTTTCCTTTTATACTCATCAAGGCCTTCAAAATCTTCAATGGCATTCCCAATCTTTATGAGATCCTTATGAGTCCAAAATCCTATTTGCAATCCATATATATTTACATATATCGATGCAACCAAATATGGTCTCCCACATGAAACTTATGATCAACTCTATATTTTTCATGTCTCATTTTGTACTTGGCTTAGCTTGTCTTAAGTTGCTCTTGTACTTTCAAATGTATTTGCCTAATCTTTTTAACAAAATTTTCAACTTGCTTTTCCTCTTTCTCAAGTTAATCTCCTTCATGCTTTTGCTATATAAACACATAATCAAATGGTGAAGGTAGTAAATAACCAAAAATAAGTATCAAAATGACTCTTATTAATGAAATAATGAATTACCCTATTTTATGAATGCTAGATATATTAAATATGTGTTATCCCAAGACTTGGGATGCTTGCCACAATAACCCCTCAAGAGTTGAACCACTATCCTATTTACTACCTTGATTTGTTCATTTATTTGAGGATGAAAGGTAGTACTTCTCTTCAACCTTGTATCCATATTTTCCCCTAAGCATGTCCACATTTTTTTTCAAACATGTACTATCTCTATTGGAAACAATAGAAGTAGGAAGTTCAAAATGAACCCAAATATGTGAAAATAATAATTTTATAGTATCTTGTGCTATTATAGTCATCTTACAAGGAATCAAAACACATATCTCGCTAAAAATATCCATAATAATAAATAAATAATCATGACCCTTCTTAGTCATAGGTAATTCTCCTATAAAATCCATGGAAATACACTCCCAATGAGGAGTTGGTAATGGTAGTGGATG